>Ga0247840_10000639_pt1 | contig 71201 bp, 56 predicted proteins | sample LaCruzMarch2015__FD_192404 | JGI IMG/M metagenome (GOLD analysis project Ga0247840, IMG submission 192404) | Freshwater microbial communities from meromictic Lake La Cruz, Castile-La Mancha, Spain - LaCruzMarch2015_17m | ecosystem: Environmental > Aquatic > Freshwater > Lake | place: Spain... | reverse complement strand
ATTAAAAAATCATAATATTTTTTTACTGCTGCTAAAATCGCATTTTTTGTATCTGAGTTGCTTAAATCTTTTACCTTTTCATTTATATAATTCAATATATCTTTGTATTTATAGATATCAGCTTCAGTATTGGATTGAAGGAAATTTTTAATGGCATACATATAACTTTTGATTGTTTGCTTAGTATGTCCCATGCGAGTAAGATAGTTTTCTATCCCTATTGATTTATTCATAATTTTTTTATTAAATTTGACTTAAAATTTTCATTCGTTGCATCATTTACACCACCGACGTATTTCTTTTTTAGATTAAGATTAAAAAACACTTCATTATTTGGAGAAGGTCTAACGGTGATAGGAACGGAGAAATTTCTATTCTGTCCATTTATTACAACTTCATTTACATATTTTATATAATCAACAACTGTTGATATATTTATAAAGCAATATGTAGTTGATATATCTTGAAGGAAATGAATATACTCATGCAAATATATTGCGGATACAATATCTGAAAATGATTTTATATCTTCAAGCTTTTCAGTCCTATTAACTTGCATTTTCAAAAAAGTGGGTCTATAAAATCAGAGTGTCGTATTTAATTGTTCTCTCATATTAAATAAATTTAAGGAATTATTATCAATTTATCATTATTGTTTATGTTGCAATTGGTGCAAAAGATCCCATGTTTATAAATTATGTACCAAAAAACTAATTATTGGTACGTATTAAATTGGTTTTGCCTTATATATCCGCCATTTTTTCGCTATTTTACAAGTATATCCGCCAAAATATAATTTAAACGTATCTTTAATAATAATCATAAGTTTAAATTTATTTCTTAAGTTTATTTGATGTATTATTGTTTTAGGATATCAATTAATTCTTTATTGATATATAAAGTTTCTCTTCCAACTTTTTGAGAATAAAGTATTCCAATATCTTCAAGTTCTCTTAAATATCTTGACGCAGCTTTTCTTTCAACCTTAAGTTGATTAACTACGGTTTCGATTTTCGAATAGGGTTGTTCAAACAATAACTCAACTAACTCTTTTCTGTATATCTTTGGAGCATTCTGTTGTACATCTTCAATTGTTTTATCTAATAATTTCCGAATTGAAATAATCTTTTCAATTGTTTTTAATGCTGTAATCTCAATTGCTTTAAGCATAAATAGTATCCATTCTTCCCAATTACCGGTTTTGTTTGTATTATTCAACAAGCTGTAGTATTTGGGTTTATTTTCAATAATATATGAACTCAAATATAAAATCGGATTATCAATTAACTTATTCATTATCAAATAAAGTATATTTAAGATTCTGCCGGTTCTTCCGTTTCCATCATAAAATGGATGGATACTTTCAAATTGATAGTGAAAGATAGCTAAGTTTATAAGAGGTGATATATCTTGATCGGTATCATTATAATAGCTAATGAAATTCGTCAGGAGTTCAAGTATTTCATCTCTATCTTGAGGTGGCGTATAAACCACTTCTCCTGTTTTATCATTTTTCAGTACAGTTCCGGGAGTACTTCTAATACCTGCATCATTGTCAACTAATTCTTGTTGAATACTTATAATATCGTTTACTCTTAAAAATTCTTGTTTTTGAATACAATCAAATCCATGAAATAAGGCTTTTCTATAATTAACAACTTCTTTTGTAGCTGCAGATATGTTAGCCCTATTGATTGTAATAGCTTTATATAACTCATCTTGAGTTGTAATAATATTTTCAATTTCAGAACTATCTATTGCTTCTTGAAGTACAATAGCATTTATTAGTATCATTTGATTTGGAATTATATTTGCAATTCCTTTTAATTCAGCTAAGGCTGAAGATGCTTTATTTAATTGAAGAAGTATTTTTATGGTTTCTACTTTCTCTTTTTTAGGTGGTAATTTTTCAAGCATAGAATATGGTGTATTTTGTCCCACGTTTATTTTATTTGTACCAAAATTACATTTTTTGGTACACGTAACCAAATTTATTTATTTATTTGATAAAGTCATTTTATTAAATATTCTATGTGTGCTCTAAATTATCTAAACCCCAATAATAATCAGAAATAACCATAGTTTTCCTAAATTCCTTTGGTCTTCAATAGGAATTTAGCTAAATTCCTTCGTTTTCTTTTTTATTTCTCTAAACTTGAGGTCACAAATTGTGACCTCAAGTTGTAAATTTATTTGAATTATTTAATTCAACGGATGAAATCTATTTATCATTTCTCTCTGCTCTTCAATTGGAGTATAGCGATATCTTGCAGTTGTCGAAATCCATCTATGACCTGCCATTAATTGCACCTGTTCAAGAGGGAAGTGCTTTTCATTTAGCCAGTTAGATATTACACTCATTCTTATCGTTAAAGCATTTAAGTTCCTATCAGGAAACAGAGGTTTATAGGTAGATACCATATAATTTACATCATCAACTGTTAGCGGTGTTCCTAATTTCCCTTCCAATAATTTGTCTGTTTTTGTGGAAATTTATTTTTTTCTTGTTTCGTTGATTAATGCCACAAAATTAAAAAATAAATTGGAAGTCACAATTTGTGACCTCCAATTTATTTAATTTATGTTCTTATATACATACAATGAAATTGATGGAACGCTACGGGCTTTTCTTAGGTATTTCTGATATCTAGTGTTCCAAGTTGTTTGGGCTGCCATGAGCCACCAGCTTAAAATACTTTATATTAATTGGTTTACTAATTCTTTGTATCAAAGCCACTTATTTTCTTTATTTACCATATTGATATTTAATTTTATTGACTTTTTACAATTTTTGATTTTTTGAACCTAAAATTATCAACGTTCTAAATTTTTATTCTCTATTTTAGAAATACCATCCTCCTAATACTTTTCTCTCCGAAAATTAAAATTTATTGATATTTTTTAAAATTGTTTTGTAAGAATTATCCTACATACATTTAGTCTTTAGCCTACATTATAAGGTTGGTAATGATTGTATCTTTACATTGTTTACAATAGATTAATTGAATAACTGATTAAATGAATAATTGATTAAAAGATTAATTGAATAAATGAATAAAAGAATAAAAGAATAAAAGATTAAATGAATAAAAGATTAATTGAATAAATGATAAATATCAATTAAACATGTATATTATATCTTTTTTTGTGTAACATAAAAGGCCAATTAATTTAGTAATATTGCATCTATCGTAAATAATAACAGTACAATTTTTATGTTGGGAGGATAGTTATGAGGGAATTTAATATTTTCTGTTTTTATAAAAAGCTAATAAAAAATATAATCTATTTATTACTATTGATTTGTGTATCGTTAAATCAATTGTATGCACAAGCATGCAATACAGATACCATTGTTGTTGATTATACATTTTCTCAGGATTGCAACACTAAAAATATTCATTTTACAAATACTTCAAGTGTGTATAGCGGAAGTATTTCTTCCTACCATTGGAATTTTGGCGATGGCGATACTTCTTTAATCCAAAATACTGATCATACTTATGCTTCTACAGGAAATTACACTGTAACTTTAACTTTATTGCATAGCTCAGGGTGTTTTTCAGTTAAAACATCTACAGTGGTAGTATTGGCATCGCCAATAGCACAATTTGTTGCCAGTGCTGATAGTGTTTGCCCCAATCAGATTATTGGTTTTACAAATTCATCGGTAGGAGCAGGGCTATCGTATCAATGGTATTTCAGAGATGGTGCAAATTATAATAATGTATCAGATACAATACTAAATCCTTCGCATAATTTTTATAATGCCATTGGTACCGATTACCAAACATTTAATATTATGCTGAAAGTTACGGATCAGAATAATTGTGTAGATACAATTATTCATCCTATAGTAATAAAACAAAGTCCTCTTGCCGATTTTGTAGAGATTGGAAATTTTAGACGATGCGAAAATGTGATAGCTACAGTAAGTGATACTGCAAATATTTATAATTATTCCAATCTTTCTCAGATTTCATCTTACCAAATTGATTGGGGAATTGGAAGTGGTTTTGTTGCTGTAACTACTCCTTTTACAAGTGTTTTGCCCATTACTCATGTTTATAATACAGTAAACAATTTTCCTATTACTATTAAAGCAATGGGTTACAATGGCTGTTACACTATATTTAAAGATACTTTTGAAATTATTACGATTCCTCTTCCTGAGTTTTCTTCATTATCATTTAGTTCAGGATGTGTTCCTTTTGAAGTCTTTACTGTAAATAACAGTTTGAGTATTACTCCTAATACCATTACTTATATTAATTGGGGTGATAATATAACGGATACATTGCCAATAGGTGCATTACCGGGCGATACATTAAGACATTATTATACAAAAACTACTTGTATCAATGGTTTACAACAGCCCTATAATATAAAACTTACTACCAAAAATGAGTGTGGTTCACCGTTTAAAAGTTATGGTCCGATTAATGTATTTGCTCCACCAAAAGCAAGCATTGGTTTAATGGATGATTCAGTATGTGTTGGCAATCCTGTTGAATTTTTAAATCATACCATTCCAAATTATTGTGCTGCAAATCCACGTACGCTTTATACTTGGGATTTTGGAGATTCAATTGTAAACTCAGTAATGGCATCATTAACAAATCCAACACCTAATCAAAATCATATTTATAATTTTCCAGGAGCTTTTAATGTTGTTCTGAAAGCAGAAAACAACTCACTTCCTTCAACAGGGCTTCCGGGATGTGGTAGCAGTAATGATACTTTGAAGGTTTTTGTTTTTGAAACAAATGCTGAATTTTTCTTTGATACTGTTTGTTTTGGAAATACTACTCACTTTACAGATTCTTCTTCAGCACCAGGTGGTACAATTGTATCAAGAACTTGGGATTTTGGGGATGGAGCTACATCAACGCAGTTAAACCCTGAGCATACTTATTTATTTCCAGGGCAATATATTGTTACACTTTCAGCAACAGGAAGTCTAGGTTGTACAGATGTTGTTTCGCATACAATAATAGTTGACTCTTTGCCTGAGGTTAATTTTTTACATACCAATACATGTTTAGGTGATACTACATTTTTTACGAATATTTCAATTGCAAATTCAGATAGTATTGCTTCTTATATTTGGAATTTTGGAGATGGTAGTGCTATAAATACGATTAAAAATCCATTTCATTTGTTTCTATCTTCTGGTATATATGATGTTAGTTTAACAGTATTTAATAGTAAAAATTGTCAGAAAGATACCATTATTAAAGTATTTGTGTATCCTAAGCCCAAAGCTTCATTTTATACAGATACTGTTTGTTCAGGTTATCAAAGAATTTTTACAAATAATTCAATTCCTTTTGGGGGCAATATAAATTCATTTCTCTGGAATATGGGTGATGGAATAGGAAGTTGCATTCAAAGTGATACTATTTATAATTATGCCGGAACTGGCACTTATCCTGTCAACTTCAGCGTAACTGATATAAATGGATGTAAAGACGATACCATTATAAACATATATTTAGGACCTGTTCCTATTGCTGCTTTTACTTTCGATACTGTATGTTTCAAAACAGCAACTCATTTCATTAATACTACCAATAGTCAGGGCATTCCATTTACTTCTGTCTGGGAATTCTCAGATGGTTTTACAGCTACAACAACAAATGCCAACCACACATATAATAATTATTTAGCATATAATGTTAAGCTAAAAGTTACCAATATCAATGGATGTATTGATTCAACCGTACATTCAATAATTCTGAATACTCTTCCGTCACCTTTGTTTACTTCAACAATAGTTTGTGAGGGTGATACCACAAAATTCACTGATTTTTCTACTGCATCGGGTGCAATTATAGCAACACGAAACTGGAATTTTGGCGATGGCAATAATTCATTGCAAGTTAATCCTATTCATGTTTATCCGAATGCTGGAAATTACAATGCAAAACTTATAGTAACTGATAGTAAAGGCTGTAAAAAAGATACAATTATTCCTGCAAGTGTTTTATCATTACCAACACCTTCAATTATTGTAAATAAACCATGTAAAGGTCAACTGTCAAATTTTTCTGCTTTATCAGTAACTCCTGCTTATACAAATTGGAATTGGAATTTTGGAATAAATAACGATTCAAGTAATTTATCAAACCCTTATTACACTTATTTTCAAACGGGAAATTACAATGTTCATTTAACTGTAAAAGATATTAATGGTTGTAAAAATGATACTTTGCAAACAATATTTATCAGTCCGATACCAAAAGCAAATTTTATTTCTGATACGGTTTGTTTTGGAAATAACTCTCATTTTACGGATATGTCAATTGATTCTGGATATTCAATAAATAGCTGGCAATGGAGTTTTGGTGATCAAAGCATCTCAAATAATACCAATCCTATTCATTTATACAATAATGCCGGGGTTTTTACTGCAAAATTACTCATTAGTAATATTTATGGTTGTTTGGATTCCGTTTATAAAAACGTAGTTATTGATACCATCCCTTATCCAAATTTTGCTGCAAATGCAGTTTGTTTAGGGAATAATACTATTTTTTCTGATATTTCAACAACAACAGGTGCATCAATAACAAGCTGGCAATGGAATTTTGGCGATGGAAATACTTCAAATACACAACACCCTCAACATTTATTTCAAAATTCAGGTAACTTTAATGTTACTTTAAATGCAATTAAATCAAACGGTTGTAGTAATGATACAACAATTAATGTTCGTGTTTATCAATTGCCAAAACCTGATTTTACATTAAGCTCTTACTGTGTAAATACTCAGATTAGCTTTGCATCACAAAATACTTTAACTCCCACAATGAAATGGAATTGGAGCTTTGGTGATGGAGGTATAGATTCAATTCAACAACCAAGCCATATTTTTCTTAATTCAGGAAATTATTCTGTTCGATTGCATGTTATTGATTCTAATCAATGTCAGGAAGATACTATTAAACATGTTTTTATTTCACCATTACCAAAAGCTAACTTTAGTTTTGATACCAATTGTTTTGGTGAAGCAACACATTTCATCAATTTAACAATTGATTCTAACTATTTAATTAGCAACTGTAACTGGAATTTTGGAGATGCTTCCGTGTCTTCTATTATTAATCCATCTCATGTATTTAATAATTTTGGCTATTTCAATGTTCAGTTAAATGTAAAAAATATTTATGGTTGTGTTGATAGTATTACTAAAATTATAAAAGTTGATACTTTGCCTATAGCTGATTATGTATTTAACAATGTTCAAATAGGCAATACGTCTTCTTTTACAGATATGTCATTAGCTAATTCATTGAATATTGTTGATTGGAAATGGGATTTTGGTGATGGTTTAACTTCTAGTGTTAAAAATCCACAACATTTATATGACTTGCCTGATACTTATGGTGTTCGTTTAATTGTTAAAAATAGTAATGGGTGTAAAGATACTATTATTAAAAGTGTTTTTGTTTTTCCATTGCCAACTCCAAATTTTTTAGTTTCTCCAGTTTGTTTGGGTGATACTTCCCGTTTTATTGATAGTTCGATAAGTTTAGTAGGAAATATAATTGATTGGCAATGGAAATTCGGAGATGGATATACTTCTAATGTTCAAAATCCAATTCATAAATATGTTACTGCTGGAAATTATACAGCATGGCTTACTGTTACTAATGTCAATGGAATTAAAGACAGTGTTTCGCATATTGTTACAGTATATCAAAATCCAATTGCATCATTTTATTCAGATACAGTATGTTCTGGAGACACTACTCATTTTTATAATCATTCAACATCTACGGGTTCGAATATTGTTTCATGGAATTGGAATTTTGATGATGGAAGTTCAATTGATTATTCTAAAAACCCAAAACATAAATATGCCATTGTTAACACATCTGTTTATTATCATGTAAATTTGATAATTACTGACAATTTTGGATGTTCTGATACTTCGGTAAACCAATTAAAAATATTCCCTCCAGTAGTAGCTGATTTTATAAGTGATACTGTTTGTAGTAATTCATCCATTCATTTATCTGATTTGTCAAATAGTGAAGCAGGAAATATTGTAGCATGGAATTGGGATTATGGAAATGGAATAAGTAGTTTACAACAATATCCTACATATTCTTATTCAAATATTACAAATGATACAAGTTTTGATGTAAGATTAATAGTTAATGATATTTTAGGATGTAAGGATACTGTCTTTTATCCATTGTTGATTCATCCACAACCTGTTGTGTTTTTTAAATCAGATACATCTTGTTTGGGTTTCTTGTCTCATTTTACAGATTTATCATATAGTAATGGCGGTATTTTGACAATTTGGAATTGGAATTTTGGAGGAACTGCAACATCAAATTTGCAAAATCCAAATCGTTTATTTTTAAATGCTGGAATTTTTAATACAACTTTGAGCGTTACAGATATTAATGGGTGTGCAAATTCTGCTACAATTCCAATTCTAGTTGACTCAATACCTGAAGTTAATTTTTCATTCCAAGGGAATTGTGCCAGTGGATTAATTAATTTTAACGACAATTCAATTCAACATGGTAGTGTAAATACTTCATGGAATTGGAATTTTGGAGATTTTTATTCTTCAACATTACAAAATCCAATACATTATTATTCAGTTATTGATACTTTTAATGTAATACTTACAGTAAGTAATATAAATGGTTGCTATGGGAGTTTAACAAAGCAAGTATATGTTAATCCATCTATGACTTATGATTTTCACTCTGATACTGTTTGTTTAGGATCTATAACAAGTTTTTATGATTACTTTTTGGTACAGAATACCCAAATTGTAAATTGGTTATGGGATTTTGGCGATGGTTTTACTTCTACACTTCACAATCCCCAACATTTATATAACTCCTCTGGAACATTTAATGTATCTCTTACTGTAACTGATACCAATGGTTGTATTGAAACGATCCATCATAATACTATAGTAAACACAAAACCAATACCTGATTTTACTTCCACTAATGTTTGTGTGGGGGATTCTACTAAATTTATTGACAATTCATATTCATCAATACCTATCATATCTCATTTTTGGAATTTTGGTGATGGTATTTCATCATCATTAATAAATCCCAAACATTTTTATAGTTCCTCTGGAACATATTTAGTGAAATTAATTGTTGTTAATTCTAATGGTTGTATCGATTCTGTTTCAAAATATGTTTCAGTAAGTTCAAAACCAATTGCTAATTTTAGTGTTGGAAGTATTTGTGCTGGATTTCCCGTGATTATTTCTGATTCTTCTTTAAATGTTATTAGTTCGATAAATACATGGCTTTGGGATTTCGGAGATGGAGATAGTTTGTATATTCCCAATCCAAGTTTTTATTTACCTTCAATTTCTCATGCATTTAATAATTCTGGAAATTATATTATCAAATTAACTGTGAGTAATAATGTTTGTTCTGATACAATTTCAAAAACAATTGAAGTATATTCTTTACCTGTTGCAGGATTTACTGCACCTAATAATTGTTTTGGAGACACATCAAAATTTACTGATAATTCTGTTGCATCTATTTATCCAATTAATACTTGGACATGGGGCTTTGGAGACGGAACATTTAGTAATCTTCAAAATCCCAAACATATCTACAACTATTCAGGGAATTATCAAGTTGCATTAACGATAACTGATGCACATGGTTGTTCAAACCTAATTCATAAGACAATTAAAATATATAGCTTGCCAATAGCAGGGTTTACAGCTAATACAGCTCCTTTTCCTTCATCAACAAATTTTATAAACTCATCTATTGGAAATCCAGCTTCTATCCATAGTTGGAATTGGAATTTTGGTGATGGAATAGGTTTCAATAATATTCAAAATCCAATTTATAATTATTCAAATATAGATACTTTTAATACACAATTAATTGTTACTGATACAAATGGATGTAAAGATACAATAATTCATCCTGTTGTGGTTTGTTCACCTTTTATTCAAGCCAATTTTTCTTTTAATATTGCATGCGAAAATACATATACTTTTTTTACTGATAGTTCATTTATTAGCAATGGAAATGGAATTCAGACTTGGGATTGGGATTTTGGAGATGGATCTACTTCAATAATAGAAAACCCTCAACATCAATACTTAAATGAGGGAATATATAACGTCAGATTAATAATTACTGGGATTTTTGGAGTTACAGATACGATATATAAAAATGTTACTGTATATCCGAAACCACATGCAGATTTCGACAATTTTGGAGTATGTATAGGTGTAAATAAAACTTTCATCAATTTATCATCTTTACAGACGGGTAATATAATTAATTGGGATTGGGATTTTGGGAATGGATATACGGCAAATACATTAAATCATAGTACCGTTTACAATACATTTGGAAATTACAATGTCCGTCTTATTGTTATTTCTGATATGGGATGTTCTGACTCAACTATTAAAATTGTTAATATTGCTCCTTTGCCTATAGTAAATTTTACTTCTGATATTATTGAAGCATGTAATTCTGCTTTTGTTAACTTTAATAGCACTTCTATTGTAGATTCTGGCTTTATCACTTCATGGAATTGGAATTTTAATGATGGAGCTTCATCAATGATGAATACTAACCAAATAGGACATACATTTCTTAATTCAGGAAGTTACGATATTTCGCTTTCAGTAACTTCAAACAGTGGTTGTGTCAATTCCCTTACTTTATCAAACATGATTCTTGTTCACCCTAATCCTCAGGCTATATTTACTGCAACACCTACCAATACAACTGTACTTAATCCTTCAATTTCTTTCTTTGATAATTCAATCGAGGCATCTCACTGGAATTGGAGTTTTGATGATGGTGATTCTTCAACTCTTCAATCACCTAAACATTTATATAATAAGGATGGTACTTATTTTCCTAAACTTAAAGTTACATCTGATTACGGATGTACAGATGAAGCAGATATAAAAGTTGTTATTTTAAAAGAAGCTACTTTCTATATTCCAAACGCTTTTACTCCTAATAACGATGGATTAAATGATATTTTTATACCTTTAAGTGTTGATTTTGATAGAGGGAAATTTGAAATGTTGATTTTCGATCGTTTAGGTGAGATTGTTTTTCAAACAGAGGACTATAAAAATGGTTGGAATGGAAATAGGAATGGAAATGGTGATTATTGTCCTGATGGTGTTTATGTTTGGAAAATTAATTACACAGATGCATTTGGACTTTCTAAAATAGAAACAGGACATCTAACATTAATTAGGTAATCATTTATTAGCTTATTAGATAAGCTTACTGCTTTTTTTATTTTTTTAAATGTTTTCCTACAATAACTTGTAATGATTTAGGCAATATGCTAAATGTAAATGGGCTATGCCCTAATGACTCACCATCTGCTTCAATATATATTTTGTGGTTTGAATAGATATTTATATTAGAAGCTTGAAATGAAATAACTTTTGGATGTTTTGTAATATTTCCATCATATAGTTTTTTTATATTACTTATCAAATCAATTTTACTGATTTTTTGAATAATTGTAATGTCTAATAAGCCATCATCAGCAATAGCATTAGGTAATTGCATCATACCGCCTCCATTGTATTTACAAATACCAACATTCATACTAAATAATACAGTTTTAATATTTTTAGATTCAGTTGTAATACTAATTTTTTTGTCTTTGTAATAAAACAATGATGTAAAAATATTAAAAAAATAAGAAAATTTACCTCCTTTTCCTTTAGCTTTTTGAGCATTGGTTTTCTCAGCCACCATTGCATCATAACCGATACCTGTAACATTAATAAAAAAACGTTCTTTAATTTCGTTATTTTTATGATAGATAACTTTGCCAATATCTTGAATGAAAGTTGTTCCTTCAATAATTATTTCAATAGCTTTTTTATAATCAAATGGTATGTTAAACATTCTACACCAATCGTTTCCTGTACCAATTGGTATTATACCTATTTTAAAAGTTGAAGGATCAACTTTAGATTGACTAAAAATTCCATTAACAATTTCATTGAGTGTGCCATCTCCTCCAATAGCTATAAAATTACGAAATCCTTTATCAATAGCAATTTTTGTAATCTCAATTGCATGATTTACAGCTTTTGTAAGCATCATTTCATAAGTAATACCTGTTTTATCAATTATAAATTTTATCTTTTCCCAATCTTTCCCAGCTTTTCTACTTCCAGCATTAGGATTTACAATTATCATCCAATTATTCTTCATTCACACGTATTTTTTTTGCAACAAAGCTAAATATTTTTTTATGGAAAAACAGTCTTTGAAATTTGATTTTTAAACGTACTTTTGCAAATATTTTGAGAGGAAAACAAAAACAATGGAATATACACTCAATACAATAGAAGAAGCTATTGAAGACTTTAAACAAGGTAAAGTTTTAATAGTAATTGATGATGAGGATCGCGAGAATGAAGGCGATTTTATTACTGCAGCCCAGACTATTACACCTGAAATAGTTAATTTTATGGCTATGCATGGTAGAGGATTGATTTGCGCACCAGTTAACGAAGAAAGGTGCGATGAATTAAATCTTCACATGATGGTTTCTAACAATACTTCTGCTCACGAAACTCAATTTACAGTTTCAATAGATTTATTAGGTGAAGGTTGTACTACAGGAATTTCTGCAAGTGATAGGTCAAAAACTATTAAGGCAATAACAAATCAGAATACAAAACCTTCAGATTATGGAAGACCAGGACATATATTTCCACTAAGAGCAAAAAAAGGTGGTGTTTTGCAACGTGCAGGACATACGGAGGCTACGATTGATCTTGCTAGTATGGCAGGCTTATTTCCAGCAGGGGTATTGGTTGAAATAATGAATGAAGATGGAAGCATGGCACGTTTACCTGAGTTAGTTATAATTGCTAAAAAATTTAAACTTAAAATTATTACAATTAAAGATCTGATAGCTTATCGTATTAAAAATGAAAGTCTAATCAGAAGAGAACAAGTTGTAAATTTACCAACTGAATTTGGTGATTTTAAATTGCATGCTTATACACAATTAACTACAGGAGATACTCATCTTGCTTTAGTAAAAGGAAATTGGGATAAAAATGAAGAAATTCTTGTAAGAGTTCACTCTTCATGTGTTACTGGTGATATTTTTGCTTCTTACAAATGTGATTGTGGTCAGCAATTACATCGTTCTATGGAAATGATTGACAAAGAAGGTAAAGGGATTATTGTTTATATGAATCAAGAGGGTAGAGGTATTGGTTTGTTGAATAAACTTAAAGCGTATCATTTGCAAGAAATGGGCAAAGATACTGTTGAAGCCAATGAAGAGCTTGGTTTTAAACCCGATGAACGCGATTACGGAATTGGAGCACAAATTTTAAGGGATTTGGATGCTCATAAAATACGCTTAATCAGCAATAATCCTGTAAAAAAAGTAGGCTTAACAGCTTATGGAATCGAAATTGTTGAAACGATACCTCTTATTATTACTCCTAATAAGTTTAATTTTGATTATTTAAAAACCAAACAGGAAAAAATGGGACATTTGCTTCACATGTAGATATTTTGATTTTATTAAAAATATTAAAAGCCAGAAAATGTAATAATTCTCTGGCTTTTAATATAATATTTGAAGGATTAAATAAAACTAAATATTTTCAAATACTTAAAAAGTGTACAATTTTCAATTTTAAACCACATTTACTTCCATTTCCAATTCAACTCCAAACAAATTAAGAACAGCATGTTGAACAGCTTTTGCAAGTGTTAAGATTTCAATTCCTGTTGCATTTCCTTTGTTAATAAGTACTAAGGCTTGTTTGTTATGTATCGCTGCATTACCTAAAGATTTGCCTTTCCATCCACTTTTTTCTATCAACCAACCTGCTGCTAATTTGTATGCATCTCCCGAAGGGAAAGCCCTTATTTTAGGATATTCTTCTATCAACGCTTCATACTTTTCTTTGCTTACAGTTGGGTTTTTAAAGAAACTTCCTGCATTCCCTGTTATTGCTGGGTCAGGAAGTTTACGATGACGTATATTCTTAATAGCATTACTTATGTTTTCTAAACTTGGAGTAACAAACATATTTTCTAATTCCTTTAAAATATCACCATAATGGGTAATAAGTGTTGGTTTTTTTGAAAGTTTAAATGTAACTGAAAGTATAATGTATTTATTTTTAGCTTCTTGCTTAAAAATACTATTGCGATACCCAAATTTGCATTCATTGTTGTTTAGTTCAATAATTTTGTCATCAGCAATACGTAAAACTTCTACTTTTTCAATACAATCTTTAACTTCAACACCATAAGCACCAATGTTTTGTACTGGTGAAGTACCGACATTACCCGGTATTAAAGCTAAGTTTTCAATACCGCTCCAATTATTTAACACACAATAATCTACAAAAGATTCCCAAACTTCGCCTGCTTGAACTTTCAAAAAAACATTATCGGAGTCAACAGCAATAATCTCTTTTCCTTTATTATTGATTTTGAGTATAATACCATCAAAATCTTTGGTAAATAAAATATTACTACCACCACCCAATAGCAAGTATGGATTGTTTTTAAAATGTGAGGATTTAATAATTTCTTGGATTTCTTGTATTGAATTTAATTCAACAAAATATTTTGCTATAGCTTGAATACCAAATGTATTCAGTTTTTTCAACAGATAGTTTTCTTTAATTTGCATAGGTTAAAAATAAACGTCAAAGTTATGAATAATTTTGACGTAAAATTTTTAAAGAAAAGCTATTTTCTTTCTTTAGTTGTTGTTATAATTAAATAAATTTGCATAATCATTTAAAGTAAAACAATAGAAAATGAATAATTTTGAATTTTACAATCCAGTAAAAATAATATTTGGCAAAGACCAATTAAAAAAACTTCCTTCACAAATACCAAGTGGACAAAAAATTATGATGATTTATGGCGGTGGAAGCATCAAAAAAAATGGTATTTACACGCAAGTGCTTTCTGCTTTGAAAGATTATCAAGTAATTGAGTTTGGTGGAATAGAACCAAATCCTCATTATGAAACAGCGATGAAAGCCATTGAAATCATTAAAAAAGAAAATATTGATTTTTTATTGGCAGTTGGAGGAGGCTCTGTTATTGATGCTACGAAATTTATTGCAGCAGCAGCTCTTTTTAATGCTGGTGATCCTTGGGATATTTTAGCTAAAGGTGCTGTTGTAAAAGCTTCTTTACCTATAGGAACGGTTTTAACACTTCCTGCAACGGGTTCTGAGATGAATATGGGCTCAGTAATTACCAAAAAATCAACAAATGAAAAGTTTTCTTTTCTAACACCTTTTTCTTTCCCGAAATTTTCAATTTTAATGCCAGAAGCGGCAGCTTCATTGCCTAAGCGACAAGTAGCCAATGGTATTGTAGATGCTTATGTGCATGTTATTGAACAATATCTTACTTATCCTTTAAATACACCATTGCAAGATAGATTTGCTGAATCTATTCTGCTGACTTTGATTGAAGAAGCACCAAAAGTGTATGCTAATCCTTCTGATTATGATGCAATGGCAAATTTGATGTGGTGTGCAACGATGGCTTTAAATGGAACAATTTCTTGTGGTGTCTCAAGTGATTGGTCTGTTCATATGATTGGACATGAATTAACTGCTTTCTACGAAATTGACCATGCGAGAACACTTGCTATTGTTTTGCCAGGTATTTGGAAAGCATTGAGAGTTGAAAAGAAAGCAAAACTCTTACTATATGCTGAAAGAGTTTGGAAAATTATGGGTGGTTCTGATGATGAGAAAATTGACAAAGCCATTCAAAAAACAGTTGATTTCTTTGAATCATTGGAAGTACCAACAAAACTAAGTGAATATAATTTAGGTAATATCGCTATTGATAGAATTGTTGAACGTTTTGAAGAAAGAAAATGGAAAGCAATCGGTGACAGGCAATTGGTAACATTGGAAATTGTAAGAAAAGCTTTGGAATTTCAATTATAGTTGAAAATTATAGAAATAAAAAAGTCCATAGAATAAAATTTTATTCTATGGACTTTTTTTAGATAAATTCTATTATTCCTTAGTTTTTCCTAAATAAACAGATAAACCAAGGTCTAACTCAATAGAGTTTATTGTATTATCTTCAATAACTGTGTGTGCATAAACTCCTTCAATATCAAATGAAACATGCTGATTAAAAAAGAAAGATAGACCAAATGAGCCAGAAATAACACTGCCACTTATATTATTATTTTCCATATATCCGCCTTCTATTTGTACAAAAAATTTACTATTTCTATTTTCTTTAGGAGTATAATATCTTAAGAAAGGAGAAATCCCAAACGATGTGCTTTTAGAATCATAATTATTATTTTTTACTTTTGAATTCTTATATAAGCTTGAAATACCTAAAACAAGATTGTTACTAGTGAAAAAACCTATTGCTGGAGAAATAATAATGTTAGTAGTTTTGTAATCAGAACTTTCTGTGCTTGAAAATAAATAAGATGCATTGGTTGAACCAGATAATAAAATCTTATTTTTTTCGGTTTGAGAAAAAACAGTTACTGAAATAAAGAGTAAAGTAAATAATAATAGCTTTTTCATTTTTTAATAATTATATTTTTTGCAAATGTAAAAATAATAATAATAATGTATCAAGAAATTCATAAGCTTTAGATTTTGTTTAAAATATTTGAGTATTTTTGTCAGATAAGAAATACTTTCTTAATTTTTATTTTACTTTATCATGGTATTATTAAATATTTTTAATTCTAGTTCTGATTTCTTTACTTGGGTTGGATTGCCGTTTTTAATTTTTTTAGCTCGTATTTCTGATCAAAGTATAGGAACATTACGATTAATTTTTATTTCAAAAGGTTTTCGTCGTATAGCCCCATTAATTGGTTTCTTTGAGTCGTTGATTTGGTTGCTGGCAATTCGTGAAATATTGAATCATTTAGATAATTATATGTGTTTTTTTGCTTATGCAAGTGGATTTGCTACGGGTAATTACATAGGAATGTTATTGGAAGAAAAAATATCAATAGGTACTGTGATTGTGCGAATTATACCTCGTCATGAAACTATTGAATTACTAAATTATTTACGTGAAAATAATTATGGTTTTACCATGGTAGATGCTGAAGGTAGTAAAGGAAAGGTGAAAATTATTTTTTGTGTCATCAAACGAAAAGATCTCGAACATTTTATTACTTTGGTAAAATCATTTAATCCAAACGCATTCTATTCTATTGAAGATGTGCGAACTGTAAATGAAGGTATTTTTAGAAAAAATGGTAGGAGAGGACAGTATAATTTAAAAATGGATACACGTAAAGCTAAATAACCATTGGCAAAATCTCATTTTATTACAAATCTCCTTCATCATTGCCTCCATTTAAATTTTCTGGATTTTTTTTGCGTGCTTTTGTTTTCAAACCACCATTAATTTTATAGCTAATCGTTAAATATGCAGCTTGAGATTGACGTTTATTGCTCATAGAAGCAGAAAAACCAGTGCCATACGTATCATTATTCCATTTTTGTGTGTTGAAAATATCGCTTACTCTAAACGAAATTGAAAATTTATCTTTAAACAAATCTTTTTTGACTGCAATATCAGCAGAGTAGGTTTCGTGCATTTCCCCTTGAGGTGTTATAATTGGAGCTCGGTAATTTCCTGAAATTTGTATAGATAATGTTTTGCCAAAATTCATAGTGGAATTAAACTTAGATGTCCAACTGTAGTTATCTGTAGAAATATTACCATCAATGCTATTGCCTTCAATAATAGTTCTAAAATAACTAAAATTAGCATTGACGCGCCACCATTTAAAAATTTCTTGTTCTAAAATAAAATCAACGCCATAGGAGGTTCCTTTTGCAAGATTTTGATTTGTTATATTTGATATCCCGTTGGAATCTAAATAAGAAATACGCTTGATAACATCGTTAATTTGGCGATAATAAATAGAAGTATAGAAAGATGTTTTGTTCCAATATTTCGAATGACCTAACTCAAAAGAATTAATGTATTCAGGTTTAAGAGTAGGGTTCCCATAGCGTATCATTAAAGGATTAGAATAATCTTTAAAAGGATTCAAATCATGCATATTTGGACGGTTTACCCTACGACTATAGCTAAATTGTAGCTCATTTTTTTGTGCCAATTTCTTTGAAATATGAACACTTGGATAAATACTAAAATAATTATTTTTAAATGATTGTATTTGTGTAATTTGATCAGCTGTTGTGTTAGCTTGTTCAAATCTTAAACCTAATTGTATAGAAATACTTTTCCATTCTTTAGAAAGTGTGCCATATATAGCATTTATATTTTCTTTATATTTAAAGTGGTTGCTTGCATTAATATCATTTACTAAATTATTATTGGTATCAGACTTTTCAAGTCGAAAATCATTATCCACATTTCTAAAAATACCTTGATAACCAGTTTCTATTTTCATTTTCTCACCTAATGGATGAATGTAGTTTAAAGCTGCATTCGCAACCCAATTGTTTCCATCATCATATTGCTTTTGTAAACTTACTGCAGAGGTATCAACAAAATTCATGATATAGTTATTTAGCGTCATATCTGTATTTCCAGAACTCTTTGAGGTACTGTAAGAAAAATCAGCAGTTAATTCTCGACCACGTTGTGTAAACGTTTTTTTATAATTCAAAGCAAACATATTTGAATAATCAGTTTCTATTTCTTTATTATGTTGCTTATAATCATTTATTTTTGTAAAATTATAATCAGTAGTATAACTAAATAAATCTTGATTTCGTTCACTTCCTCCAGTATTATATTGTCCCATAAGTGTAAGCATATTTTTAGGGTTTATATACCAATCAAAACCAGCTTTAACTGTATTATTATCCATAATACGTTTCATTTCAGAATGCTGAGTTGTATAAGAAGTAGTATCTCTCAAAGTCGTTGTTCTGTATGTATCTCCATAACCTTTTCCCTGATTCCATCTACCATCCCAGGATGCAAATACATTGAATTTTTCGGTACTGTAATTAAGATTTATAGAATTATTATAACGATTATTTGTTCCTGCACTTGTAGAAATCATACCGTTCAATCCTTGTGCAGTTTTTTTCTTTAATCTGATATTAATAATTCCCGACATTCCTTCAGGGTTGTATTTTGCAGATGGATTTGTGATAATTTCAATAGCTTCAATTGAACTTGCTGGAATTTGTTCTAATATTGCCTGACGACTCATACCCGAAAGACTGGAAGGGCGACCATCAATTAAAATATTTACATTGGTACTACCACGCAAACTAACATTTCCATCGATATCAACTGTTACAGCAGGAATATTTTGCATTACATCAACAGCTGACCCACCAGCACTTACTAAGTTTTTATCAACATTTACTATTTTTTTATCTAAAGAATACTCCATCATTCGTTTTTCAGCAGTAACAGTTACTTCGCCTAAAGTACTGGAGGATGGTGAAAATTTTATTTGTCCCATTTTCTTATCAATATCTTTTGGATTTACTATGATATTTGGGATTTTTAAACTTGAGTAACCAATAAAACTTACTACCATGTAATAATTTCCAAAAGGAACTTTTTCTATTAAAAAATTACCTTTTTGATTCGAAATTGCACCACCAACCATTACAGAATCTTTGGTTCGAAAAATAACTAAATTAGCATATTCTACAGCCTGAAGGGTTTGATTATCAACTACAATTCCAGAAATACTTCCCATTCCACCTGAGAAATTTCCAGAACCTCCTTGCCCTTTTCCATGTTGATTTTGAGCTATTAATAATTGTGGGAAAAGAATTGTTAGAAATATAATAGCAATAATTAGTTTTTTTGTAAACTTCATATTTTTTTGATTTTGATGTTTTTTCTATTTAGTTGCAAAAGTATAAGTTTTAATAATATTGTAAGCTATGGATATAATGTTTTTGTAATATTTAAGTTTTAATCCTACTAAGACAATTTACTCTCCGAAAACTTGCGATTGATAATAAAAAAAAGCAACTAAAGAGTTACTTTAATTGCTTTTTTTATCAAGCTATTGATTATTAATCAATTTAATATAATTTCAACTTATTTAACAGGAATATTTTTTAATGTTTCTACTAAGAAATCCCAGAATTTAGTTACACTAGCAATGTTAACTTTTTCGTCAGGAGAATGAGGGAAACGAATAGTTGGTCCAAATGAAATCATATCCCAATTAGGATATACACCACCTAATAAGCCACATTCCAATCCGGCGTGAATAGCATATATTTTAGGTATTTTACCAAATTGATTGTTGTATATATCCAACATTTTCTTCAAAATTGGAGAATCTGGATTTGGCTTCCAACCAGGATATTGACCATCAAAAATAATTTCAGCACCAGCTAAATGAAAAACTGATTCCATTTGACTTTCTAAATCAGCTTTGGCTGAATCAACAGAACTACGTAGTAAACAAAGAGCAGTTGCTTTTCCGCTTTTTATTTCAATAATAGCTAAATTATTTGAAGTTTCAACTAAACCTTCCATTGCATTACTCATGCGAACAACACCATTAGGACAAGCATAAATTGCGTCAATAAATGTTTTTTGACATTTTGAGTCCATTACTTTTGAAGGCAAATCTGTAGTTATAACTTCCATTTTTAAATCAGGTTCTACTGCAGAAAGTTCTTTTTTTACAATAACTTTAAATGTTTTTAATTTTGCAATAAAAGCATCTTTGTTTGCAGTAGGTATTGTTACAATTGCAAATGATTCGCGAGGAATTGCATTGCGTAAACTACCACCTTTTAAAGAAGAAATATGTAATCCAAATTCATTGCCTGCTTCTTTCAAAAAGCGGTTCATAATTTTATTGGCATTGCCTCTTCCTAAATGAATATCTACACCAGAGTGTCCTCCTTTAAGGCCAGTTATATTTAATTTATAAGCAGTAGAGTTAATTGGAACATCTATTTCAGTATATGTATAAGTAATATTTCCATTGGTACCTCCTGCACATCCGATATATAATTCGCCTTCATCTTCCGAATCAAGGTTCATTAATATATCACCTTTCAAATAGCCTGCTTGCAAACCAAAAGCACCTGTCATACCAGTTTCTTCATCAATTGTAAATAGTGCTTCTACCATACCATGTTGTATGTCTTTTGCTTCAAGTATTGCCATTGCAGCAGCAACTCCCATTCCATTATCAGCACCTAAAGTAGTTCCATTGGCTCTTACCCATTCACCATCAATAATGGTTTCAATAGGGTCTTTTTCAAAATCATGATTCTTATCGCTATTTTTTTGAGGTACCATATCCAAGTGACCTTGTAATACAACACCTTTACGGTTTTCCATACCTAGAGTAGCAGGCTTGCGAATAATTACATTTCCAACAGGATCCACAACAGTTTCTAATCCAAGATCTTCACCGAATTTTTTCATGAAAGCTATACAAGCTGCTTCATGACCAGATGGGCGTGGGATTTGTGTAAGGCTGTAAAAATGTTTCCAAATTGCTTTTGGTTCAAGATTTAAAATTTCTTTACTCATTTTCTATATTTATTTATAAGATTTATAAAGTTATTATTTAAAAAGCAAAGTTAATAATTAATTGATTTATGGGTTGTATTTTTCGATTTTTTAGAAAATAAAAAATATTTTTACCGATAACTTGTTTTTAACAACCTTTAACTGATTTTTTCTCTAATAAATAGGTTTATTATTATCTTTGTAAGATAAAATTTAAAACCATGAAGAAGTATTTATTTTGTGCATTTTTAATTGTATTCTTTTTGTATATGAATGAAATACAAGCTAAAAAGCTTCAAGCAGATTTATCGTATTCATCATTTTTTTCGCCCGAACATGGTCCATATTTTGAAACTTATCTTTCTGTTTATGGCAAAAGTGTTTATTTTGTAAAAAATAAAAATGGGAAGTATCAAGCTACTATAGAAATTACTATGCTATTTAAGCAAAATGACAGTATTAAAGATTTTAAAAAATATAATTTATTTAGCCCTGAAGCTGCCGATACTCTTAAAGTCAATTTTAATTTTATTGACCAGCAAAGATTTGCTCTTCCAAATGGAAATTATTCCTACGAATTAATTATTGCTGATAAAAATTCTTCTCAGCAACCTTATCGGATTAATCAAGATATTTTAATTGAATATGCACAAAACCAAGTAAATATATCTGGTATAGAATTAATAGAATCGTTTAAAAAAACAATTACTCCAAGCATTGTTTCAAAAAGTGGATATGATTTAATCCCTTATGTTTCTGATTTTTATCCTGAAAAAATAAAGAAAATTACTTTTTATGCTGAAATATACAATATTGAAAAATTATTTGGAAAAGGTGAAGCTTTTTTAATAACTTATTTTATAGAATCTTATGAAACAATGAAGCTTATATCTAATTTAGTACAAAAAAAACGTGAACAAGCAAAACCTGTAAATGTTGTTTTTGGTGAATTTGATATTTCTAAACTTCCTTCTGGTAATTATAATTTAGCTCTTGAAGTTAGAGATAAGTCAAATAAGGTCTTGACTTTAAATAAATTGTTTTTTCAAAGGAGTAATCCTAGTATTCAGTTTGAAATAAAAGATATTGCAAATTTAAATGTGGAAGAAACTTTTGCAGGTAGATATAATGATAAAGATACTCTTGAAGATTACATAAGGTCTTTATATCCAATTTCTACTGACATGGAAAAAACATTTATTAACAGCCAATTAAAAAAGTTGGATATTAGAACTATGCAACAATTTTTTATTAATTTTTGGTTGCAAAGAAATACTATTAATCCTGAAAGTAATTGGTTAGTTTATCAAAAAGAAGTTGAAAAAGTTAATTTAAATTATAGCACTAAAGTGAGAAGAGGATACGATACTGATAGGGGAAGGGTTTATTTGCAATATGGAGCTCCCAATGAAATTGTTGACAAACCTTTTGATGCAGGTGCAAATTTAATGGATGGTGGATATGGATCTGTACCCTATCAAATATGGCAATACTATAAATTAAGTAATCAATCCAACAGAAAATTTGTTTTTGCAAATCCTGATCTTGCTTTAAGTGATTACTCATTAATACATTCTGATGCAATTGGAGAAATAAATAATCCAAATTGGACCCGTAAATTATCACGAAATAATGATGTAAATCAGGAAGAAGATTCTCAATATAGTAAAGGGAAAGCTGGAGAATTATTTAAAAATCCAAGATAATTCATGTTTTTTTCATTTGTTTAGTTTAAAAATAGCTCATTATTCAAATAATGAGCTATTTTTGTAAATTAAAATTCAAATCATTTACTTTTAATAATGAGAAAGTTAGGTTTTATTTCCTTTTTAATATTTGAGCGATTGGTATCTTTGTTACCATTTCGATTATTGTATATAAAATCTGATTTTGTGTATTTTATACTTTATTATTTATTAAAATACAGAAAAAAAATAATTATTCAAAATCTAAGTAATGCTTTTCCTGATAAAAATGATGCTGAAATTAAATTACTTAGTAAACGATTTATGAAAATAATGGCTGATTTGATTGTTGAATCTATTAAATCCGCACATATAACTGATAAAGCTATTCTAAAAAGATTTAAATTTGAGAATCTTGAATTATTGAAAGAGCTTTATAATGAAAATAAAAGTGTTTTTGTTGTTTGCGGACATACTGGAAGTTGGGAAATGGGAGGTATGATTTTACCTTTAATTACTGACTATAAAGTTTTTGGAATATATCAGCCTCAGACTAATTCTTTTTTTGACAGTTATATGAAAAAAGTAAGAGGTAGTTTTGGCGTAATTCCTGTGCCATCGCAACAAGCTTACAAAAAGTTTATTCAGCATAGAGAAGAGAAAATATTAAGTTTTATTGTGGCTGATCAGGCACCATCTAAAAATGGAGACCATCATTGGACTTCATTTTTAAATCAGGAAACAGCATTTTTTACTGGTTTGGAAAAGATGGCGAAAAGTCTTGATTATGCAGTAGTATTTTTACGCATTATCCGTACAGGACGGGGAAAATATACTTTAGGGTTTGAATTATTAACGGATAAACCAAAGCAAACAGAAGTTGGCGAAATATCTGAAATGTATGTTAATGCATTGGAACGATTAATTCGCCAATATCCTGCAAACTGGCTTTGGTCGCACAGAAGATGGAAGCATAAACGGAATTAATTTTTTTATATGATAAAAACCGCAGTTGTAATATTAAACTGGAATGGTAGGAAATTTCTAGAGAAGTTTTTACCTTTTGTAATTCAATATAGTAGAGAAGACGCTGAAATATTTATTGCTGATAATAATTCATCCGATGATTCATTAGCCTTTATGCATGCTAATTATCCTGAAATTAGAATAATTAGAAACAATGAAAATGGTGGATTTTCAAAGGGTTATAACGATGCTTTAGCTCAAGTAGAAGCTGAATATTATGTTTTACTAAATTCTGATATTGAAGTTACTAATAATTGGATTAAACCCATTATTGCATTGATGGATAGTGATAAGAATATTGCCGTATGTCAACCAAAACTTCGTTCTTATTTAGAGAAAGAAAAATTTGAATATGCTGGTGCTGCTGGTGGTTTTGTTGATAAATATGGGTATCCTTTTTGTCGTGGACGGCTGTTTCAATCATTAGAAATTGATAAAGGTCAATACGATGATGTTTGTGAAATCTTTTGGGCAACAGGTGCTGCTATGTTTGTTAGAGCTGAACTGTATCATAAATATGGTGGTTTAGACAATGATTTTTTTGCTCACATGGAAGAAATTGACTTTTGTTGGCGGTTAAAAAACGAAGGTTTTAAGATTATGTATTGTCCAGATTCTATAGTTTATCATGTTGGTGGTGGAACATTACCAAAGAATAATGCTCGAAAAACGTATTTGAATTTTAGAAATAACTTTTTTCTTTTATTAAAAAACTTACCTTCGGATAGGTTGCTAAAAGTGTTTCTTATAAGACTTATTCTAGATTTAATTGCAGCAGTTAAATTTTTGACAGAAGGTGGTTTTAAAGATTTTTGGGCTGTTGTTCAAGCTCATTTTAGTTTTTACGCATCAATTAATGAAAATTTAAAAAAACGTAAGAATATTCATCATAAAAAGGTTAGCAAAATTTATATGCGTAATATTGTATGGGAATACTATATTATTAAGAAAAGACTTTTTACTGAACTAAAGAAAGAATATTTTAGTTAAAACTCATTATTGCCAATTTATAACTATCTAAACCAAACCCTACTATACTTCCTTTACAGTTTGGAGCTAATAATGATACATGCCGAAAATTTTCCCGAGCAAATACATTAGAAATATGTACATCAACTACAGACGTTTTGATTGCTTTAATTGCATCGGCAATTGCAACAGAGGTATGAGTATAACCACCAGCATTCAGAATGATTCCGTCATAACTAAATCCTGTTTCATGTAATTTATTGATAATTTCACCTTCGATATTACTTTGAAAATAATCAATAGTAATGTCTCTAAAAGTATTTTTTAATATTTCGAGATAAGATTCAAAACTCTGATTACCGTATATTTCTTTTTCGCGTTCCCCCAATAGATTTAAATTGGGACCATTTACAATAATAATTCGCATAACAAATATTTTTTTCAAAATTAAAACATTTCTGTTTTTAAATAGCATTATTAATATTTTTTCTACACCAAAAAACTTAAAATAAATTAATTGTGCAGAAAATATTTACAATAAGTTACTCTAACCAATTCTTTATAATCGTAATCCCTTCGCATGTAATATACGATTCAGGATGAAATTGAACGCCATGAATATCAAATTGTTTGTGCTTAATTGCCATAATATTTTGTTGGTTATCAACTGCTGTAATAGCCAATTCATTTGGAAAATTATTGCGACCAACAATCCATGAATGATAGCGTCCTGTAATAAAATGTGTAGGAATATTTGAAAATAACACTTCATCTTTAAGGTCAGTAAGTATTGTTTTAGAGGCAATTCCATGCATAGTATCTTTCAGTTGTATTAAATTTGCTCCAAAACATTCAGCAATTGCTTGATGTCCTAGACAAATTCCTAGCATCTTCTTTTGGGATGCGTAGTGTTTTATTAACTCACACATAATGCCTGCTTCGGACGGAATACCCGGACCTGGTGAAAACAAAAAACGATTAAAATTTCCAGCTTCGGAAAGACTTATTTCATCATTTTTTGCAATTACATAATTATTCATACCACATTGTTCAATCATTTGAACCAAGTTGTATGTAAATGAATCGTAATTATCTATAATTAAAAGTCTATTTTTCATTGTTAAAGGCAAACCTACACAATTTTTTTTAGAATATTCAGTTAAAAATAAAAAAAAATAAGTAGGTTTGCTAAATTATTCCGAGCATGAATCAACAAAAATTAAAAGTTTTATTTATTTCGTCGTGGTTTCCTAATAAACAGAATTCAACGTTGGGGAATTTTGTGGAAAAGCATGCCGAAGCTGTTTCTCTTTATGCTGATGTTAGTGTTCTTCATGTTTGTTTTCATTCAGCTTTTGATGCTAAGAAAGAGTATGTTATTGAAAGGTGCAAAAATCTTGATATTCACATTATTTATTTAAAGAAAATTAAAACTAACATTCCTATTTTTACTGCTTTTTTAAAATTTTGCAAAATTATTTCAGCTTATCATTATGGATTTAAACAAATTTATAAAAATTCAAAGCCAGCTATTATACATGCCAATATATTGATTCCCATAGGTTTGATTGCCTATTATTTTAAATTTACAAAAAAAATTCCTTACATTATCACTGAACATTGGACGGGGTATTTACCACAAGATGCTAATAAACCAAATAGTTCCATATTTTTTTACCGATACTTTGCAAAAAAAGCTGCTGCATTAACACCTGTTACTCAAAACCTTGCTTTGGCTATGCAGGATTTTAAAATCATAGGGAATTACAATGTAATACCAAATGTAGTTGAAATTAATTTATTCAAGCAAAAGCAAAATATTAATTCAGAAGTAAAGCGAATTATTCATGTTTCATCATTAGAGGAAGATCAAAAGAATTTTAAAGGGATATTATTTGCAATAAGCGAGCTTAATAAGCGAAGAAAAGATTTTTTACTTGAAGTTATAAGCGATGGAGATTTTGAGCAATATCAAAATTATATTGATTCTTTGGGAATTACAGATAAAATTATTTTTCATGGTAAAAAAAATACATTTGAAGTTGCTGCAATTATGCAGCAATGCGATTTTTTGTTGCTTTTTAGTAATTACGAAAATTTCCCATGTGTAATAGCTGAAGCTATGTCAAGTGGATTACCAGTTTTGTCAACAAAAGTAGGTGGTATTGCTGAACATGTTAATGACGATAATGCTATACTCATTGAAGCTGGTAACCAAAAAATGTTAATTTCTGAACTTAATAGAATGATTGATATTTGCCGAACATATAATTCATCTAAAATTAGATTTTATGCAGAAAATCATTTTAGTTATGAAGTCATTGGTAAACAATATTTTGAAATTTACAAATCAGTATTAAATTAAAAATATAAATAGAATTGTGGTAGGAAAAATATTTAATACTTTTTCGATAAAATTTGCTTCTGCGATTTGTAATTTTCTAATTGCCATTATTGTATCGAGATATTTAGGTGCCATTGGAAAAGGTGAACAAAGTATTGTACTTACCACCATTTCATTTATCCTTATTTTTGTGAACATAGCAGGAGGTGCCACTTTAGTTTATCTTACACCACGTTATAAAATTAATCATTTACTATTTATATCATATATCTGGAGTATATTTACTGCCATAGTTTTTTATATTATTCTTTATTTTTCAAAAATTGTCAGTTCTGATTTTGTTGGACATATTTGCTTGCTTTCACTTATAAATTCTTATGCTGCTATAAATTCCAACATACTATTAGGCAAAGAAAAAGTAAATGCTTCCAATTGGGTAAATTTTTTGCAACCTATATTCACTCTATTTGCATTATTTTTCTTTTTTATTTTCATTAAAAAAAATGATGTAACAGCATATATTTATTCACTTTATATGGCTTATTTGATAAGTTTTTTATTAAGTGTGATACTGCTAATGAAGAATAAGAAATCAAAATTAGTACAATACAGTAATTGGAAAATCACCCTATTTGCAATGTTTAGTATTGGGTTTTTAAATCAACTTTCGCATATTACATCCATGTTAAATGCTCGCTTAAGCTATTATTTGTTGGAGAAATATAAAGGTGCTGATCAGTTGGGAATTTATTCAAATGGAGTTTCTCTAATTGAAGCTGTTTGGATGGTAAGTGGGAGTATGGCAATGGTACAATATGCGAAAATAGTAAATTCGTCAGATAAAAAATATTCACAGCAATTAACAGCAGATTTAACTAAAATTAGTTTGTTGTTAAGTCTTGGAATGATAATTATTATGGTCTTATTACCTTCTGGTTTTTATAGTTTTGTATTTGGGAAGGAATTTGCTAATATTAATCGAATTATGTTATGCCTTGCACCCGGAGTGGTGTTGTATAGTTTTTCACTTTTAATCGGACACTATTTTTCAGGAACTGGAAAGATTTATATTAACACAATTACAACATCATTGGGATTAGTAATTACTTTATTATTAAGTTTTTGGGTGATTCCTAAATGGGGTTTTTATGGAGCAGCAATTGTTACAAGCATCTCATACTTGTTTACTTCAATGGTAGTAGTTTATTATTTTAAAAAAGAAAGTGGAATGGGAATAATAAAGCTTTTCCCCCAACTGAATGATTTGAAATTTTATACTAAAAGTTTATATCGTTTCATGAATAAAAAAAGAATTTAATATGAATAAAATTTCAAAAGCCTTAAAAGCAATAGCTTTGATTCTTAAAAAACCATATTTGTTAAATCATATTATTGAAGATGAAAGTGTTTTACAGCAATATGTTGAAAAAAAATATAATCTTCCAAAAGGATTACCTTTCGTCGCAATAACTGAATTATTTCCTGATTTTAATGAAACAGTAAAACCTTATGCATATCTGGATGGAGCTACTTTACCTATAGATATTGCTTTGTTAAAAGCATTGGCAAGTAAGTATCATGTGCAACATTATTTTGAAATAGGGACATGGAGAGGAGAGAGTGTTGCCAATATTGCTGAAATAGCATCCAATTGTGTAACATTGAACTTACCTGATTTAGAAATTCTTGAATTAGGTATGAGTGATGATTATGTTAATATGCACAGGTTTTTTTCTTCTGAACTCAAAAATGTGAAACACCTTGAAGGGAATTCTCAGAAATTTGATTTTAAGAAATATTTAAAACAATTTGATATGGTATTTGTGGATGGTGATCATCATTATGAAAGTATTGTTAAAGATACGAAAACAGCTTTTGAGTTGATTAAAGATGAAAGTAAAATCATTGTATGGCATGATTATGCTCTAGAACCTGAAACAGTGAGATGGAGTGTAATGGCTGGAATTTTGGATGGATGTCCCATAGAAAAAAGAAAAAATATTTATCATATATCCAATACCTTATGTGCCGTATATATTAATGATAACATCAAATCTGATTGGCTGAAAATAAATGAACAGCCTAAAAATTATTTTGAAATAGGGATTAAAGCAATTCATAAATATGAATAAAATTTAAGCGATAGCAGTGCTTAAAAGATTGTTGCTATAGAAGTAGCTTTACTTGTTTTCTTTTTTCTCAGTTTTAAATTCATTCTTTAACCCTGAAAAGAAAAATGGAGCAAGTTTTTCAACAGGCTGGAGAAGTTTTGACTCATTTCTAGTTTTCTCAGAAATGATTAATCTTTTTGAATCTAATGTATTGATGAAATAAAGAATAATACTCAGAATCAGAGCTATTTTTAATATGCCAAAGACAATACCCGCCAATTTGTTTATAAATCCTAAAGAGACTAAACTAAATGCTTTGTCAACTACTTTTCCTAATAAATGCACCAATACTACCACTGCAATAAAAGTGATAATAAAAGCAAGGATACCAGCATACTTTCCATCCAAGCCGATTTTATCGCCAACAAATACAGAAAAGCGATAGGATATAAAGATTCCTAAAATTAAAGCTAGTAAACTTGCAAGTTCAATGGCTAATCCATTTACAAAGCCTTTATAGGCAAACCATATCAATGGTATCAACAAGATGATGTCAAATATATTCATTTATTTCCCTTTTAATCGTCGTGTTAATTCAGTAGCATATACAAAATCATTAATTTCTATGTTATCAGTGTTTAGTATTGAATTTTTATCACCTTCCCACCACAAATTTCCCTTATAAATAAAAGCAATTTTATCACCTATTTCAATTACAGAATTCATATCATGGGTATTAATAACTGTGGTGATTTGATATTCTTGTGTAATTTCACTAATCAGATTATCTATTACAATAGAAGTTGCAGGATCTAAGCCTGAATTAGGCTCGTCGCAAAACAAATATTTTGGATTGGCAGATATTGCTCTCGCAATTGCAACGCGTTTTTTCATACCACCACTTAATTCTGAAGGGAAAAGTTTGTTTACGTTTTCAAGATTTACTCTTTTTAAGCAGAAGTTTGCTCTTTCAATTTTTTCGTTATTTGACATCTCGGTAAACATAGATAAAGGGAAAACTACATTTTCTTCAACATTCATCGAATCAAATAAAGCTCCACCCTGAAACAACATTCCAATTTCTTGTCGGATTTTCTTTTTTTCTTCATAAGAAATATCAGAGAAAGAACGTCCGTCGAAATTTATGCTGCCTTTATCAATAGGGAAAAGACCAACCAAACATTTCATCAAAACTGTTTTTCCTGATCCACTTTGTCCTATTATTAAATTGGTTTTGCCTTTCTCAAATTTAACACTGATATTCTTTAAAACCTCATGGTTATTAAATGATTTTGATACATTGATGGCTTCTATCATGCTAATAATAATTGAGTGAGTATCAAATTAAATAATATTATCATAATACTGCTATTTACAACCGCTTTTGTACTGGATCGTCCAACTTCTAATGCTCCGCCCGAAGTATAATATCCATAATATCCCGAAACGGATGCCGTTAAGAATGCAAAAACCACAGTTTTGATTAAAGCATAGGTGATATCAAACATTTTGAATTGATATTGTAATCCATATACATAATCATTTGTAGCAACTAAACCTGTTAATGATCCCGATAGCCAACCTCCTGATATTGCTAAAAACATACTCACTAAAATCAAAAACGGATAAATAATTATGGAAGCAATTATTTTTGGTAAAATTAAAAATGCGGCTGGATTTATTCCCATTATTTCTAACGCATCAATTTGTTCGGTTACACGCATGGTTCCAATTTCGGAGGCAATGCGAGAACCTACTTTCCCTGCAAGTATTAGGCTTACAATGGTAGGCGAAAATTCAAGAATTACTGATTTACGGGTTGCAAAACCAATGGTATATAATGGTATTAATGGGCTATCAACATTAAAAGCCATTTGAATGGTTACTACAGCTCCCATGAATATCGAAATAATTGCTACAATTCCTAATGAATCAAGTCCTAAGTTATCCATTTCAAGCCAAAGTTGTTTTCGGTAAATGGATTGTTTTTCGGGTTTCCGAAAAACTTGCTTCATTAATACTAAATATCTACCAACTTCCGTTAATATCTTCATTTTAATCAAATATTTTGGCTAAATTAATCATTTTTCTAATTGACAAAACTATTAAATTTTCAATTATCTAAACTTAAATAATAGTTTTTATTAATTTTGCCCATAATTTAAAACTTCTTTTGTTTTATGAGAAAAATAATCAATCTGAAAATATTTATAATTATAGCATTTGTTGCAGTACTTATTACGTCTTGTGCTTCTGAAAAACGTATTAAGAAAAAGAAATGCAAGGAATGTCCAACTTTTAGTTATATTCTTAAAGTAAAAAATGACAGAGCTTAAAGAAATTTTAGCAAAATACATTCCTGAGAATGCCTTAAATCAAGTTGTTGATTTAATAACTGCTAATAATGTCCAGCTTAATATTACACGTAACCGCAGAACAAAATTGGGGGATTATCGTCCGCCGCAAAATGGCTATCTTTTTCATAGAATTTCAATTAATTACAATTTGAATGAATATGAATTTTTGATAACGCTTATTCATGAATTTGCTCATTTATTTGTGTGGAATAAGCATAAAAATAAGGTAGATCCACATGGAAAAGAATTTAAAACAACGTATTACAGTTTGCTTAATCAGTTCGTTGCTCTAAATATTTTTCCCGATGATGTTAAAGCAGCTATTCAAAAGTTTGAGGTTTCGCCCGAAAATGCTAAATTAGAAATGGGAAGAGCTTTACAAAAATATTCGCAAAGCAATCATAATATGTTGTTAGTAGAAGAGGTGCCTTTGAATACTAATTTTAAAACGCCTGATGGAAGAACTTTTCAGAAGTTAGAGAAGTTGAGAAAACGCTACAAATGTTTATGCTTGAACGATAAAAGAAAATATCTTTTTCATCCATTGGCTAAAGTAATTTCGCCCAATTAATAATTGAATTTAATTTATACATTTGCAAAAAAAATAATACAAATGAAAAATAATTTTTGCGTTATAATGGCTGGAGGCGTTGGTTCTCGTTTTTGGCCTATGAGCAGAACTTCGCAACCTAAACAATTTATTGATATTTTGGGTACAGGCGAAACGCTTATACAACAAACATTCCGTCGATTTGAAAGAGTTTGCCCTAGCGAAAACATTTATATAGTTACCAATGAATTGTATCGAGAACTTATTAAAAAGCAGATACCGCATATAAAAGATGAGCAAATAGTTTGTGAGCCTACGCGTCGAAATACCGCTCCATGTATAGCTTATGCCAACTATAAAATATTGCAAATTAATCCGAATGCCAATGTAATTGTGGCTCCATCAGATCATATTATTTTAAAAGAAGATGCTTTTATTGAAGTAATTACTGCTGCTTTGAAAGCTACCGAAAAAAATGATTGGTTGCTTACATTAGGTATTCAACCAAGCAGGCCAGATACTGGTTATGGTTATATTCAGTTTAATGATCAAATTACTTATGCTGAAGATGCTCGCATCAATAAAGTGAAAACTTTTACCGAAAAACCTGTGTTGGAAATGGCTAAATCGTTTATACAAAGTGGCGATTTCTTGTGGAATGCCGGTATATTTGTATGGTCGTTGAAAAGCATAATGAAGGCTTTTGAGATGTATTTACCCGAAGTGGATTCTATTTTTAAAGAGGGAATGCAATATTATAATACCAAGAACGAAGAAAACTTTATTAAAAACGCCTACACTATTTGTAAAAATATTTCGATTGATTATGGTGTAATGGAAAAGGCCGACAATGTATATGTATTATCTTCCGAATTTGGTTGGTCCGATTTAGGTACCTGGGGCTCGTTGTACGAAACTCGTAAAAAAGATAGCAATGGAAATACCGTTGTTGGTAAAAATGTGATGATTTACGATACTACAAATTGTATTGTAAATGTGCCCAAAGATAAACTTGTAGTATTGCAGGGTTTAGATGATTATATTGTGGTAGAAGACGATAATATTCTTTTAATATGCAAGAAAACAGAAGAACAGCAAATACGTCAATTCGTTAATGATGTGATGAGCGAAAAAGGCGAAAAGTTTGTTTAAAATATATAAGGCTGGTAATTTTCACCAGCCTTTTCTTTTCCCAAAATGCAAACTAACGCTCTTTTCGCCATAGAAAATACTTTCGCCCGAAATAGATTTTTGGGTTAAAATATTTTGTTATTTTTTAGTTGCTATTTATTGAAATAAGAATAAATTTGCCAATAAATCGAATTTAAAAGATATTTCTTTGAAAAATATCATCAAAATTGCACATATAAACTATTAGAATATACGCCCTATGAGAAAAATTATATTTTTATGTCTCATTTTTTTTGTAATAACAAGAACTTATTCTCAAAATTATAATATTAGCTTTGCTGGAACAGGAGCTGCTACCACAGTAGATAGTGTAAAAGTAGAAAACCTGAACCAAGGCACTACACTTACCATGAGTGGTTCGGATATATTGCACTTGGGTGCAGTTGGTATAAATGATATCAATACAAATAAAGAAACCATAAAAGTTTATCCTAATCCTATGCAAGGGCAAGCAGAAATTTCATTTTATGCAAAAGAAACGGGTAATACACAAGTTTTTATTTATGATATAAATGGAAAAGTAGTAGTAAAATCAGTAGCTTTCTTAACAAAAGATATACATAAATATCAAGTTTCGGGTTTAAAACAAGGCATGTATTTTATAAATATTATTGGAGATAACTACGCTTATACAACAAAACTTGTAAGTCAATATACCTTGCAAAACGAAGCAAAACTAACGTATCTCAGTAACGAAAATCCACTAACAAGCCACAACACATTAAAGAGCACAAATGCTATAATAGATATGGCTTATACTATTGGCGATAACTTACGTTATACAGGATACGCTGGTATTTTTACATCAATTGTAAATGACATTCCTAACAGCAGTAAAACAATTACTTTTACTTTTGCAGCAACTTTACCTACATTAACCACCACAACTGTTTCAGCTATTACATCCACTACAGCTATTTCTGGCGGAAACCTAACTTCTGATGGTGGGGCAAGCGTAACAGCAAGAGGTATTTGTTACAGCACATCTAATAATCCTACAACAGCGGACAGTGTAGAAAACAGTGGAAGCGGAATAGGTTCTTTTATTAGCAATTTATCAGGATTAACAGCAAATACTACTTATTATCTGCGAGCTTTTGCAACTAATAGTTTGGGAACAGCTTATGGAAATCAGGATATTTTTTCAACTTTAAGCACCTTACCTTCAGTTTCAACTGCCCCTGCTACTGCTATCACTTCCACTACTGCAACTACTGGCGGAAATGTGATTTCTGACGGTGGAGTTAATGTAACTGCCAGAGGTATTTGTTACAGTACTACTCCAAATCCAACTATATCAAACACTGTTGTAAACAGTGGAAGTGGAATAGGCTCTTATACTTCTAACTTAATAGGATTAACTGCCAACACTACATATTATATTAGAGCTTTTGCAACTAATAGCATAGGTATTTCATACGGAAATCAAATTAGTATTATTACATTATTTGCAACAGTTTACCCTGTTTATGATATAGATGGAAATGGATATGATACAGTCCATATTGGGTTACAAATTTGGTTAAAACAAAATCTAAAAGTAACTCATTATCGAAACGGTGATTCCGTATCATATTATTGTTATAACGATTCAGTAGTTTATAAAAACATTTATGGATTATTATATAATTGGTATGCTGTTGCTGATTCGCGTAATTTATGCCCAACAGGTTGGCACGTGCCATCTAATGCTGAATGGGCCACACTAACAACATATTTAGGTGGAGAAAGTATTGCAGGGGGTAAACTAAAAGAAGCAGGAATAACACATTGGAACAGCCCTAATACTGGTGCTACGAATGTAAGTTATTTTACAGGACTACCAGCTGGTTTGCATAGTACCAATGGTTATTTCTCTAGTATTGGATCCATCAATTATTTGTGGACTTCTTCTGAGAGTGCTAGTACCCATTCAAATTATATTTATTTAACAAATAATAATATAGGAGCATCCAAATCATCCTTAGACAAAAATAATGGTTTATCTATTCGTTGCTTAAATGATGCAAACTCCCAAGCAACTCTGCCTATAGTAACTACTTCAAATGCTACAAATTTTACTTCCGTTCAAGCAACTTTTACTGGAAATGTTGTTTCTGATGGTGGTGCTGTAGTTACAAAAAGAGGGTTTTGTTTTAGTATAATCACTAATCCAACAATAGCAAGTGATACTATTTTGGTTAATGATGGTTTAAGTATTGGTAACTTTTATGCAATGATAACAACATTAACACCAAATACTATTTATTATGTTAGAGCTTTTGCTACTAACAGTGCGGGAACTGCTTATGGTAACGAAATAACATTTACTACAAAAGGGCAATTAGCAATAATAAGCACGTCATCAGCTTCAGCTATTTCTGAATATATAGCTACAATAGGGGGGCAAATTATAAATGATGGAGGAAATCTAATAACAGCAAGAGGTATTTGTTATAAGACATCACCCAATCCTTATATAACAAACAATAATATTCCTTGTGGCACAGGATTTGGGTCATTTTCAGCAAATCTTACAAATTTAATACCCAATACCATTTATTATGCAAGAGCTTATGCAATTAATAATGTAGGAACAGCATATGGTAATCAAGTTAGTTTTATAACCACAAGTATTGGTTCATTATCAATTCTTACAACTACAGCAGCCTCATTAATTACTGCTACTTCTGCTATTTCTGGTGGTAATATAACTTCTGATGGAGGTACCACCGTAACAACTAGAGGCATTTGTTATAGTACAACTATAAACCCAACTATTATAAATACTAAAATAATTAGTGGAAATGGTATTGGTTCTTTTAATGCTCTCTTATCAGCTTTAATTGACAGTACAACTTACTATATTAGAGCTTATGCTATTAATAATGCAGGGACTGCTTATGGTAACCAGATTAGTTTTACTACCCTTCAAAATAGTGCTACAATTAATGATATAGATGGAAATGTATATGATACAGTTCACATAGGATCTCAAATATGGTTAAAACAAAATTTAAAAGTGACAAAATATCGCAATGGTAATCCAATACCAAATGTTACCGATGATACTCAATGGGCTACTCTTTCATCAGGTTCGTATTGCTGGTATGATAATGATTCTGCAACTTATAAAAACTTATATGGTGCATTGTATAATTATTACGCTGTTGTTGATTCACGTAATTTATGCCCAATAGAATGGCATGTACCATCTGATAATGAATGGACAATACTTACAACCTATTTGGGAGGAGATAGTATAGCTGGTAATAAACTGAAAGAAGTAGGCACAACTCATTGGATAGTTTATAATATAGGAGCAACTAATGAAAGTGGTTTTGTAGGATTGCCAGGTGGTTTTCGTTCCTCATGGAGTGCTTTTTATACTTATGGTTATAATGGTTATTGGTGGAGTTCTACAGACTATAATAATAGTTATGCTTGGTTTCGAGAATTAACTTATAACGATAGTATTGTTCTACACAACAATATTGTAAAAACTAATGGTTTTTCTGTGCGGTGTGTTAAGGATACAATTTCTTTAGCAACACTACCTACAGTAACAACTTCGCCCGTTTTATCTATTAATCCAACCTCTGCTATTTCTGGTGGTAATGTAACCTCTGATGGTGGATCTATTGTAACTGCAAGAGGTATTTGTTACAGCCTTAACCAAAATCCGACCATATCGGATAGTGTCATTACAAGTGGTTACGGTATAGGTTCTTTTACCAGTTATTTAACAAATTTGATAGTTAATAATACCACTTATTATATTAGAGCTTATGCAACTAATAGTATAGGTACTGCTTATGGTAACCAAATAACATATACAACAATTACTTTACAATTACCCACGCTTATTACCACACCAGTTTTATCAATTGCATCTTCTTCAGCTACATCTGGTGGAAACATAACTTCTGATGGCGGATCTAATGTGACCACAAGGGGCATATGTTATGATACTATTGCCAACTCTACTATTTCAAATATCTCTGTAGCTTATGGAAGTGGAATAGGCTATTTTTCTGCAAATTTATCAGGTTTAACAGCTAATACAAATTATTACATAAAAGCTTATGCAACCAATAGTATAGGTACTGCTTATGGAAATGAGATAAATTTTATTACGCTACAAAGTGGAGGAAGTGCAACAGTAACTGATATTGATGCTAATGTTTACGATACTGTTCATATAGGCACACAAATATGGTTGAAACAGAATTTAAAAGTAACCCACTACCGTAATGGCGACTCTATTCCTAATATAACTGATCAGACACAATGGGACAATCTTCTAACGCCTGCTTATTGTTGGTATAACAATGATGAACTTACATATAAAAATGTGTATGGTGCATTGTATAATTGGTACACGATAAATACTGGCAATTTATGCCCTAACGGTTGGCATGTGCCTACCAATGCTGAGTTTGCAACACTAATAGGCTATTTAGGAGGTTCTGGTATAGCAGGAGGTAAACTTAAAGAAATGGGCACAGTGCATTGGTCAAGTCCTAATACAGGAGCAACGAATCAAAGTGGTTTTACAGCCCTTGGTGGTGGTTTCAGGCCTATTGGAGGGTTTTGGAGTATTGGAAGTTGGGGTTATTGGTGGACTTCCACTGAGTATGATTCTACAAATGCTCGAGTTTGTGAACTTTCTTCAAGTAATAGTAATGTTGATATATTTGGTTACACTAAGAAAGCTGGTGGATCAGTACGTTGTATTAAAGATTAATATTATTTATGATATAATGTCCTTTCTTTTCCCAAAATGCAAACTATCGCCCCATTCGCCATAACCTATTTCGGCACCCGAAATATGTATGCGGGCTTCAAGGCAGTTTTTGCATTCGCTGGCTTCTTCGTCAATACAAGGTTTATCTTCGTACAACAGATAACTATCACGGTATTTAACAGGGGTGAGGTTGGGCATAATAATATTGCTGCCTACCTTGATGGCTTTTTCGCGGCCCATTTTATCGAGTGTTTGCATGGCAGTGGTGGCTGCAATGTTAATATCTTTCATTATAATGCGCAGCAATGCCACCATTTTCAGTGATAAATCGAAGCGTTCTTTTTTCGGTATTAAAAGATGACGGTATTGGTACAAAGGGGTATCTTCATGCTCAATATAGGGTCCCATGCCAGCCATGTCGATATCAAATTCTTTGAAAAACAACAAATCGTCAGCTAAATCTTCAATGGTTTGAAACGGTAAACCTATCATTACACCCGTTCCCACCTGATAGCCTGTTTTACGCAATAAATGCAGGGCATTTAAGCGGGTTTCAAAATCGTGGGTTTTATTATTGGGATGTAGTTTTCGATATAATTCGGGGTTGCTGGCTTCTATGCGTAGTAAATAACGTTTGGCACCTGCTTCACGCCATTGTATAAGTGTTTCTTCGGTTTGTTCGCCCAACGAAAGGGTAATGCCCATTTCGTTATTCGTTAATTCATTAATTTTGTGCAATAGGTTGGTAATGGTAGTTACAAACTTTTTGTTACTACGCTCGCCGGCTTGTATTACTAAGGAAGCGTATTTGTTTTCGTGTGCATACTTAACGGCATCCAACACCTCGGCTTCGGTAACATAATATCTTGTTAGCTTTTTATTGCCACTCCGGATGCCACAATAATAACAATTCTTGGCACATATATTTGAAAACTCAATCAATCCACGGAAATATACTTTATTGCCAACATACTGCTTTTTGATAGCAGCTGCTTTCTCAAAGATTTTCTTTCTGTCATCGCCTTCAGCCTTTAGCAATTCAACCAAGTCTGATTTGCTGAAATCGTCTTTCTGTAATATTTCTTCTATTCTGCTCATGTTCTTTGTAACGTTCATAAAGTTTGTAAAGTTTGTAAAGTTTATAAAGTAGTTATTTTAGTTTAATAGTTAATGATTTTAAGTCAGAAGACCGAAGTCGGGAGACCGAAGATATTCATCATTCATAATTTATAATTATTTCAAACTGCCATCACAAATCCCGGTATTTCTCTTATTTTGCTATACAGATCGGACATCTGTTTCTCGTTATCTACATTTAATAATATAGTATAGCTCAGATAATTTTGTTTTTTGCTTTCTGTAACCTTAATTTCGTCGTATTGCAAACCGGCATCTTCAATAGCAATTCCGATATGCGTACGATTTACTAAATCGGGGAAGGTATTATTGGTAATTACTTTGAAATTGATAATGATAGGAAAGTTTATTTTACTACCACAAAAAGTTTCTTCTTTAATATTCATGTTTTAATTTTCTTTAATACAATTTGAGCGATTAACTTTGATAAATTCTTATGAAAACACTATCTCAGTAATAACCTCTTCTTTAACTGTGCTATTTAATGCTTTTACCAATTTGGTTTTAGCATAACTAAGTTCGTTTCGCAAAGCTGCTGAATCTACTTTTACAAACAAAACCCGATTTTTTATGTACAAATTTTCGGTATGTTTCGATATCATGGCACCACATACTTGATCCCATGCCTGTATGATACGGGTTTCGTTAATTTTCCCATTCATTTTATAAGCGTTGAGTAATTGCTCAATGGCTTCTTTTAATGTAAATTCATTACTTTTTTTAAACATTTTGTTCCATTTCCGTAGCTCTGCCTTTTTCTACTTTAAAAATTTTATGTGGAATATTAATCTTTTCAAATACATTAACTATGCGTTCGGTTTGAGTATCAGTAATGAAAACCTGTTTGAAATTCTGATCAGCAACTAATTTTATCAATTGTTCCACTCTGGTATTATCGAGCTTGTCAAAAATATCATCAAACAAAAGAATAGGTTTAAATCCCTTAATGTTTTTTGTGTATTCAAATTGTGCTAATTTTAATGCTATGAAGAATGATTTTTGTTGACCTTGTGATCCAAATTTTTTAACAGCAAAACCATCCATCATAAATTCTAAATCATCTTTATGTATGCCTACGGAAGTATATTGTAAGGCACGATCACGCTGCAAATTATCTTTTAGCAAACCTTCCATATCGTTATCGTTCAATTGCGACAAATAAGAAATCTCAACTTTTTCTTTAGCTCCTGAAATAAAAGCAAAATAATGCTGAAAAAGAGGCATAAATTCTTCGAGAAAAACCTTGCGTTTTTGGTAAATATTTTCTCCGTGTTTTTGCAGATGAACATTCCACATTTCTAAAGATGCACTTTCAAAACGATTGCTCTCAGCAAATTGTTTAAGCAAAGCATTACGTTGTTGCAAGGCTTTGTTGTAATTTATCAAATCATCTAAATAAATGCGATCGAATTGAGAAATTACGCTATCAATATATTTACGACGAATTTCACTGCCTTCATTTATCAAATCCCGATCGTAAGGCGAAATCATAACCAGTGGAAATAGCCCGATATGGTCGGCTAAGCGTTCGTATTCTTTTTTATTAATTCTAAATACTTTTCTCTGATTTCTTTTTTGAATACAACTTACCATATCCTGATGCTCATCTTTTCTGGTATAATTTCCATGTATGGCAAAAAAATCTTCTTCATGTTTGATGTTTTGCATATCAACTAAGTTAAAATAACTTTTGCAAAACGAAAGGTAATAGATAGCATCCAGCAAATTGGTTTTGCCTTCACCATTATCGCCTACAAAGCAATTTATTTTCTCCGAAAACTCAAGATTAGCTTCGGTGTAATTTTTAAAATTATTAACGGTAAGGTTTTTAAGATACATATTTTTAAAATTCTCTTATAATTCCGGCTATTTCTTCCATCAACCACATAGGAGTTGAAGTAGCTCCACAAACACCAACGTTTTCAACGCATTTAAACCAATCTTTATTAATTTCTGCAGGTTCAGCAACCATGTATGTGTGAGGATTTACTGATTTGCATAAATCATAAAGAAACATGCCGTTTGAACTCTTTTTTCCGCTTACAAAGATAATCACTTCAAAGTTATTAGAAAACTCTTTTAATTGAGCTGAACGGTTAGAAACTTGTCTGCATATTGTATCATTCGACACAAAATCAATTTCTTTATCGTTATTTATTTCTTTTATTTTAGTATTTATTTTTTCGATAATTCTTGCTAATCCGTCAATACTTTTGGTTGTTTGTGAGTATAAGCGTAGTGGACGAGAAAAGTCAATTTGCTCAATATCTTCATCGTTGTCAACTACTATAGCTGTATTATCTGTTTGTCCAACTAAACCATTTACTTCAGCATGTCCGAGCTTACCATAAATAACGATTTGTCCGTTTTTTTGTAACATTTCCTCATATCCTTTCCTGATTTTGCTTTGTAGTTTCAATACGATAGGGCAGGAGGCATCTATTAAATTTATGTTGTTTTCTAAAGCAGTTTTATATGTTTCAGGTGGTTCTCCGTGTGCTCTTATCAGCACGTTGCATTTGTGTAACTGTTTAAATTCTTCGTGTGTAATTATTTTCAATCCTTTATCTACAAGTCGCTTTACTTCCATACCATTATGTACAATGTCACCCAGGCAATATAATTGGCTGTGTTCTTCTAATTTACGTTCAGCCACTTCTATTGCATGAATCACACCAAAGCAAAAGCCAGAATATTTATCTATTGTTACGTTCATGTATTTTTTGTTTGTTTTGAATGAATTTTATTATTCTTACTAAAAAACCTCCAAAACCTTATTTTGTTTACCTCTAAATTCAAATGTATCTTCTTGTTTTTTTCCTTTAATTACTTCGTAAAAAGGAACTTTAACAGAAACAGCATAATAAGTTTCACCTTCAACATCTACTTTGCCTATACTAATGGAGATAAATAATTTTTGCTCATCTGTAATTACAACAGAACCAAAACTTACTTCTTTATTTTCTTTAGAAATATCAATCTTTTTCAGTATATCAATTTCTTCCAATGCTTTTTCCAGCTGTTGTCCATACATATCACGTTTACGTAATATTTGCATACGGTAAGAATCATAACGATCTTTAGGCATTCCATAATCATTGGCACTTTCCTGAGCATCTTTCATCAAATCTTTCAGATTGTTAATGACTTCATTCTGACGATTGATGCATGCATCGAAAAGTTTTTTCTTTATTTCAAGTTTATTCATATTTTTGATAAAAAATAATTTTGTAATTTTACAAAAAAAACTTTTACAAATATAATAAGTAAAATGGTTTCGGACAAAAATATATTTATGGCAGAAGCAATTAAATTGGCTGCTGAAAATTTACTAACAGGCAATGGTGGTCCTTTTGGCGCCGTTATAGTAAAAGATGGGAAAATTGTAGGACGAGGAAGTAATAGTGTTACTTCCACCAACGACCCCACTGCTCATGCAGAAGTTAATGCTATCCGCGACGCTTGTAAAAACCTTAATACATTCCAATTAGATGATTGCGAGATTTACACAAGTTGTGAGCCTTGTCCGATGTGTTTGGGTGCTATTTATTGGGCTCGTCCTAAAAAAATATATTATGCCTGTACAAAAGTAGATGCAGCTAATGCAGGTTTTGATGATTCCTTTATTTATGAAGAAATTAATATTCCATTATCAGAAAGATCTATTCCAGCTAATCAAATGATGCAAGAAGATGCTTTAAACGTTTTTAAGAATTGGATTGAAATGGAAAATAAAATAGAATATTAATATTGTCTTAGGATCTTAATTTATCGATTATAATAATTGATTTCTGCACCCGTATATATCATTTCTGCATGCTGCTTACCCATTTCTGAGTGCTGCTCATCCATTTCTGCATCCGAATATACCATTTCTGCACCCTAATAATTGATTTCTGCAAACGAATATACCATTTCTGCATGCTGCTTATCCATTTCTAAGTGCTGCTCATCCATTTCTGCATCCGAATATACCATTTCTGCACCCTAATAATTGATTTCTGCAAACGAATATACCATTTCTGCACGACGTTTATTCATTTCTGTATGCCATTTATCCATTTCTGCATCCGAATATACCATTTCTGCACCCTAATAATTGATTTCTGCATCCGAATATACCATTTCTGCACCCTAATAATTGATTTCTGCATCCGAATATACCATTTCTGCACCCTAATAATTGATTTCTGCAAACGAATATATCATTTCTGCACCCATATTATCCATTTCTGATACCCGATTATCTATTTTCAACAGCTTTACTATTGCGTCTTAAAGTAAATACTATTTTTTTGTTCAACATTTATTTTTTCTACAAATTTAATTATTTTATTTGATATAAATGTTTGTGTTTTTTGCCCGTAGGGCATTTATATCCATAGAAAAGTATAACGTGATTATTATTGATTGTCCGTAGGACATAAACATTTTTGATTTAATGTTAATGCCCAATGGGCAATATTTTGTTTTTGTGTACATTGTTTCTATTGATATAAATGCCCTATGGGCAATTTATTTTTTGTTAGCTCTGTTGGGGTTAAAGTTTAAAGATTATAAGATTATTTCCTCAAAAAACCCAGTTCGTAAACCATGGGTTGCAATTTTTCTGTTAGTGCTTTGTAGGCTTCTTCAAATGCTTTGAAACTTACAGGCGGATAATCGCTGCTGCTGTTGCGGGCTTGCAGGGCTTTGCGTATCTGATACCAACCTACATCGGCACGGTTTAGTTTTAATTCCTCTCTTACTGTTCTTACATCTGTGTGAGAAAAATATGCCTGCCACAATAATTTGCCTGCTTCCAATACGGCTTTTGCTTGTTGGGACAGGTCGCGACCTGTCCTTGCCATATATTGCACCATAAAATCGGACTCGAACCTGTCGGGGGCATTTACTTCTGCCTCGGTGTAGGGTATAAAATGATTGACTATACTCCATTTTTTGCCGTTCCATTCCAGATCGTTGGCACTGGCGGTAAGGTTACTGCCATTAAACAGCATCCATACCAGACAATCGGTTTTAAATTCTTCTGTAAGTGCTTCTGTGGGTTGCAAAAACTGGTCGCGGTCGTTAAGCCATGTAGGTTTTATAACACGACGAACTGTGAAAACTATGGCTGCTTGCCACAGGTTTTCAGCAGTTAAATAAAACCCATTACCTCCACCATAAGGTGATGAAAATACAACAGTTTGTTGTGTTGCATGTTGTATATCGTTTACACCACAATACATATATGCAACTGCATTATTTGACCAATTTGAAACTCTTGCAAAGCCTGGTGTAGGTGCAATAGCATTTTTTAATGGAATTACTTCGGTTTTATTAACTTTTGGGCGTCTTATCCAAACATTTAGAAAGCAATTATTTGGTAAATTATAAAAACTTTTCTCTCCAATCGGCTTTGCATTTTTATCTAAAACCTCAGTAATAATTTCTGATATAGGAATCTTTGTATTAGCATTTTGAGTTGTTTTCCAAACTAAAAAGCCAATTGGGAAATTACCAACCAAACCTTCAAATGCTTTACTATGAACAATAAAACCTCCCAAATAATTTGCATTCCAAACTTGTCTGAATTTTTCAAAGTTTGGTGAGTTTACATATTTTAATTTACTAAACATTGCTAAAGTTACATTTGGTATTTCCAGAGCAATTCGAGCCACAAATTGGGTAAAAAGTTCATTGCTGGCTTTACCGTAATCTTTCATCGCGGTAATGCCAAATTTTGTTTTTGCAACTCCAGTTTTATTTTCTGAATTATCATCTCCACCAGCTGTATTATCAGCTACAGTTGCCTCCGCATAAGGCGGATTAATCAGTACCAATAATTTTTTAGCCTGTGCTGAGCCTGTCGAAGCATCAGCAATAGCTTTGCGTAAGCTTTCGGGAACTTTGTTGGTAATTGAATAATCAATCTGTCCGAAATCGTTAATGTCGTCATTCAGATAATCGTACTGAAAACGGGTGGCTGCTACACAGGTTTTGGTGGCTTTCATTACATCTACATCTGCCTGATCGAGCGTGCTCATATAAATATTGCGGGGGTTGCTGTGCTTTATTTCCAGATTGCCCACTCCGCAACACATATCCCAAACAATATATTCTTTTTGCCAGTTCATGCCCAGGGTTTCGGTAAGTTTATCATAGGCTTTGTCAACCACATTGAGGGGAGTGTAATATGCTCCTTTAAAACTGCGTTCGTCCAACGGTATCAGACTGTCGCGGCGTTCGAGCAGGTAATTGCGGTATTCTGCCTTGGGTGGTTTGTGATAGATAGCCCAAAACTGACGGTAGCCTTCTTTGTTGCCTAATTCATAAATCTTACCACCAAGACTGAAAACGGGTGCATTGTTTTTGTGCAGCAGTTCGGCCGGCAGGTTGTCGTGGGTAGAAACGGTGCCATCGTGCATAATATCGGCAAAAAACAGCAGGGCATAATCTTCTTCGGCTATTCCCTTTATTTCGCGACCTATCATCATAACCCATTTGTCGAAAACCTGTTTGAGGTTGTCAGGTGTAATCTGGGTGCGGATAATATCGCCGTTTTTAATGGCGTTTTTAATAGTATTAATAAATTCTTCTTCGTGGGTTTCTATCTTAAAAGAAACAAAATGAGTGCCTATATGTGCCGAAATGGCATCCAAAGCTTCCTGTGTGTAGCTGCTTGCCGATTTGCCCCATTTGATGGTTTTCTTCTCGAGAAAGGGCAGCACATCGGCACTTTTCATAATGGCTGCTTTCTGGGTGTCGATAACAGCCAGAAAAGGAGGAATATAATCGCCTTTGTTTAAAGCATCCTGCACATAATGCATCAGCTGGGTAAACATGGCATAAGTTGAGTTTTTGCCTGAGTCTTTGGCTTCAAACCATATTTCTTTGGTTTGTATATCAATTAGGTTTTTCTGGTATTCTTTTAAACCCAGTGCTTTGATATAAGCATCCTTAACATCTTCTTCGCTGCTGGCTTTTTGTAGTTTTTCGTAAAGGCTCATTTTTGTAAGTGTTTGTTTTGATGTTAAGATTACAAGAAATTCATATAAGTATTTTTATTGTATTAAATCTATTTGAGTTCTTTAGTTTTATAATCGAAAAAGAAGTTGTTATTCATATTTTTCTCATAATTTTTTAAAGTATTAATATGAATAAAATTGCTGTTTATTTCTTTTAATGGGATTATAAAAAGTTGTTCAGGTTGTTTGCCTTTTCCACCTATCCCAATTGCAATAAAAACGGGTATATTTTTATCTTTCTGAAAATCTTTATATCGTTCAAATTGTTCGTTTTTTGCAAATTCGACACCATTTTTAAATAGAGATTTTCTCCATTTACATTCAACAGAAAACTCGCTTGTTTTTTGCTTTAATCTAAATTCAATTAAAATATCGGGCTGAGGTGTAGTTTTAGCATAAATTCCATTTACATACTTATCTCCAGCCCATTCTTTAATAGTAAAATATTCTTTATCAAATTTTTGGATAACAAATTTTTCAAAGTCATCACCATTTCTCTTGTTAAAGTCAATTAATTCGGTTTCAGAATCTGATTTTCTATCTTTTAATTGATTTTCAGCGTTAGAAATTATTTTGTTGTAATCCAGATTTTTTTCAAAAGCTATTTCTTTTATTATTTTTTTTTCATTGGAAGTTAAAATACCATCAGCCACTGCTATTTCAATAATTTCATTATAATCTTTAATGTTTTGCTTTTTATAATTATTTAATTCTGTTTCTGAATTGGTGTTTGATTTAGCTTTATTATTATTATAATTGTTTCCTGAATAGGTTTGATCGGATTTTGATACTTTGTCTGTATTTGGATGTTTCCCAATATAAGCAGATTTATTGTTTAACTGCATATTGTTAATTTTTAAAACTTTATCATTTGATTTTATGAAGAATATTAACCCTGTTGCAAAAATCAAAGTACCGATTACCATCAATGTTATTCCTATCATTCTATTCATATTTATAATGTTGCAATTTTAGTAAATTAATTTTCAAAAACGGAATGATTATTTTATGGTTTCATAAATTAAATCAAGCTTTTCTGTAATTTCTAAATCAATATCAGTGGGTTTCATTAACTTTATTAACTCATAATAATCTCTTTTGTAAAAGTCTTGTCTTATATCCATTTTTTTATAGAATTCAGCAAAAATAATATCTAACCAATCATCTGTTAATTTAGTTTTGCTCCACCAATCGTGGGATAAATCTTTTAAATATAGAGGTGGTGTTATATCTTCTATTGTATGTCTCATAATTTTCCTTGTATTAAGTAATTCATCCTGTGTGGTATGATTAAATCTTCTGTAAGATAAAAAAGAGGCAAAATCCATCAATAAATCTGGTTTTGCAAAATAATTCTCCAATTCACGTTTATTCCAGCATACTATATTTAGTTTTGGATTATTTTGTAAATTAGATAAGTAATCGAACAATGCCAAACCTTGTAATTCAGGAAACAATTCTTTTATAGAAGAAAAAATATTTATAGCTGTTGCAGGAACATTATCTGATGTGTATTGTACATTCGCATTTCTGAGAAAAGGTAATACTTTATGGTTTAATCTTATTGCAAATTCTTTTAGCATTTCTAAATCAGTAGATCCTTCGAGAAATAAAATGTGTTTTTTTGATTTAGCTAAATAATACTTTTCCCAACCTATTTCTGTTAAAGATTTTCTGATAGCTTTAATAGTTTGAGAATTTGTTGCAGCATTTAATTCAATAGCTTTATTCTCAATTAAAGCAATTACTTTAGAAGAATCAGCCGCTTCTGCAAGTACTATTTCTGAATGAGAGGCGATAAACAATTGCGAATCAACATTATTTGCAACTTCGCTAATCATTTGAAATACCTGCCTTTGCCTGATAACTTCCAAATGAGCATCTGGTTCGTCTAAAAGTAGAATTGTATTAGGGTTTGCATACATATAGGCAAATAAGAGCATAGTTTGCTGAAAACCTCTTCCTCCCGAAGAAATATCGTATCTGATTTCATTTTCAATATATTCTAATTGTATTAAGCCTGTTGATTTTATAAATTCAGGCTGTTGAAGCTCTGCACCAAACATTATTTTTATTGCATTACAAAATTTCTCCCAGCTTTCTATTGGGTTATATGCATCTTTTTGTTTGATTTCAGGGTTTAAAATTTCATAACAAATATTTCGTAAGACTTCAGCTGTTTTCCCTTCTCCAAGTTTTCTGTCAATTGATCCTTGTGTTAATTTGTCTTCTGTAGTAGATATACCAGACATAGGTTGCAGGAAACAGAAATGAATTCCATTATTGTTTTCATATAAATCTATCATTTCCTGTAAACCTTTGGTAACTCTACAAGTAAAAGATTCAGCATTTGAAAATACAAATTCAGTTTTGCATTTCCACTTTTTCCCATTTGTGTCACCTGATAATTCTACAATTAACCGAATATGACTAACAGGACGCTCTTTTGTTTTTTCGGTTACTTTTTTATCTCTCCACAAAAAACGAGCATCTGAAATTGGACTGTTTAGCAAATCTTTTCTGTTAATTACAATAAACCCTTGTCTGTTTAAATCGTTTTTTTTATGTGCTGCAATATAATTGGTTACACCTATTTCCCATAGACAAAGAGCTTGAAAAACTGTTGTTTTACCTGAGTTATTTGGACCAATTATAACAACTGATTGTGAAGTTGTAAATTCTATATTTTCTAATTTCTTGAAATTTGTAATTGAAATATTAGTAATCATGTTATGAAATTTATTAAAAAAACGATTGTTATTTTTTCTACAAAAATACAATTTTTTATATACCAAACCTAACAGGTTTCAAAAACCTGTTAGGTTGAGGCTATGTTTAGGCTTTCTGCAATTCGATATTGGATTTTATTGATATAAATGCCCTACGGGCAAGTTGTATTTTGTTAGCTTCTAATTTTTTGCCCATAGGGCATTTATATCCATAGAAAAACACAACATATAGATTATTGATTGTCTGTAGGACATAAACATATTTGATTTAAGATCAATGCCCTACGGGCAATCTCTTTCTTTGTATTTATTTCTTCTATTGATATTGATGCCCTAAGGGCAAGTTGTATTTTGTTAGCTTCTAATTTTTTTGCCCGTAGGGCATTTATATCCATAGAAAAACACAACATATTGATTATTGATTGTCTGTAGGACATAAACATATTTGATTTAAGGTTAATGCCTTAAATGTAAAAGATTTTTACATTATGTTTGTTCTTTTAGAACGATATTTGTTATTGGGAAAAGTTAAAAACTTACCATCTTATCAGCCCATACTAGAAGATTTACACAATCTATCATAGTTGAAATGGGACATGCTTCGGTTTCATTGAGTTGTCTCGATTTTAAACAGGTACCACATGCAAGTATTTCGCCGCCAATATTTACGAATGCTTTTAATTGTTCGTCAACATTGTATTTCTCATGTGTCAGACCTTCACATTCTACAGCTTCGCCCATTAAAAACACCTTTACTTCATGTCCCTGCTTTTTAGCAGTAACAGCGAATCTGAATGCATTCCATGCTTTTTCAAATTCTTTTGTTTCAATAATAACTCCGATTTTCATTTTCTTTTTTTTGAAATTTAATTATCTGCAAATTTATAATTTTTTATAAACCAATGAGGCAGCTATTATGGTTAATGCCCTACGGGCAATTTCTCTTTTTGTGTGTTCATTGTTTCAATTGATATTGATGCCATACGGGCAATTCAATTCTGATATTTTAATTGATATTTGTACCCTACTGGCAAATTGATTTTTATTTTATACATTAACCATCATCAGTTGTATAAAAAAATTACCAGAAACTATAGATTGTTTATTAAAAGAGGTTTTAAAGCCAAGTATTATATCACAAGTTATTTGTCTTGTGCTTTCTGTTTAATTTTTCGCCTCACACTATGTGGAATATGAAAATCGCTTTCGATATTTTCTCCCAATAACTCTCTTATAACTACTGATGCAATTATGCACCCGAAAATAGCTGGCATGTAAGAAATTGTGCCAATAGTTGTTTTTTTATTGGGCTCATTATCGTTGAGTATAGTAGCATGTTTTGGGATTTGTTCTGTAGAAAAAACAGTTTTAAAACCGCTATATATGCCAAGCTTATGTATTTTTTTTCGTAATATATCTGCTAAAGGACAAATATGTGTTTGGGAAATATCAGCAATGTGAACCTGAGATGGGTCAGTTTTACCTCCAGATCCCATTGAACTTATTAATTTTAATCCTGAATGAATTGCAGTAGAAATTAAATATATCTTTGGCGAAAGGGTATCAATTGCATCAACCACATAATCGTAAGGAGTTTTCTTTATAATATCTACCAAGCGCTGATCTTTAATATATTCAGATATTACTTCAAGTTGAATTTCAGGATTTATATCTCTTAAACGACTTGCAATCACTTCGGATTTTAGCTTACCTTCATTGCTAATTAATGCTCCGATTTGTCGATTTCTATTGCTAGCATGAACAGTATCACCATCTACAATTGTCATTTTCCCAATTCCTGCTCTGCAAAGTTGTTCGGCAACATAAGCTCCTACGCCTCCTAATCCAACTATTAGCACATGAGATTTTTCTAGTATTTCAATTTTATCATTACCTAAAAGTAAAATCGTACGGGCATACCAAAAATCTTCCTCCATAAAACCTGCATTTTTTAAAGTTTATCAATCAAAAATTTGGCAGTATGCGAGTTTTTACAATTTACAATATCTTCAGGCAATCCTTCAAATATAATTTCGCCTCCATTGCTACCACCATCAGGTCCTAAATCTATAATCCAATCAGCACATTTAATAATGTCCATATTATGTTCGATAACAATTACAGTATGTCCGTTTGTTATTAATGCATCGAATGCAGATTTTAATTTATTGATATCATGAAAATGAAGTCCAGTTGTAGGTTCGTCAAAAATAAACAATGTAGGTTTTTCTGAAAAACCTTTAGATAAAAAAGATGCTAATTTAATACGTTGAGCTTCACCACCACTCAATGAACTAGAAGATTGTCCTAATTTAATATATCCCAACCCTACATCTGCCAATGGTTGTAGTTTTTGAACAATCTTGTTTTCTAAAGACGACGATTTCTGATTTTCACCAAAAAATTCTAAAGATTCACTTACTGTCATATTTAGAATATCTGTAATGTTTTTTTCTTTAAGTTTAACATCTAATACTTCATCTTTAAAACGTTTTCCACCACAACTTTCACAAACTAAAGTAACATCTGCCATAAATTGCATTTCAATTTTTACAAAACCATCACCTTCGCATTCTTCACATCTTCCTCCTTCAATGTTAAAAGAGAAAATTCCAGGTTTATATCCACGTGTTTTTGCTAATTGTTGCTCTGAAAACAAGGTTCTGATTTCATCATAAGCTTTTACATAAGTGGCAGGATTTGAACGCGATGATTTTCCAATTGGATTTTGGTCAACAAATTCAACATCTGTAATTTTGTTGTAATCTCCTTCAATTTTATCAAATTTACCTGTTCTTTCGCCATATCCGCCATATAATTTTTTTAAAGATGGATACAAAACAGTTTTTATTAACGAAGATTTTCCTGATCCGCTAACACCTGAAACAACAGTCATTATATTTAATGGAAACTTTACATCAATGGCTTTTAAATTATTTTCACGGACACCTTTAATTGTTATAAAATCTTTCCATTTGCGTCTTTTTTCGGGAACTTCTATTTTTTTAATCCCGTTCAGATATTTGGCAGTCAGGCTATTCTTGTCTTTTAGTAAAGCTTCGTAGTTACCTTCAAAAACAACTTCACCACCATGTATTCCAGCCAAAGGGCCAATATCAATCAGGTGATCTGCCGATTTCATAATTTCTTCGTCATGCTCTACAATAATAACAGTATTTCCGAGTGCTTTCAATTGAGAAAGTACTTTAATCAAGCGATGTGTGTCGCGTGGATGCAATCCAATGCTTGGTTCGTCCAAAATATACATTGAACCAACTAACGAACTCCCCAAAGATGTAGCTAAATTAATGCGTTGCGATTCGCCTCCTGATAAAGTAGCCGATAAACGATTGAGTGTTAAGTATCCTAAACCAACATCTTCAATTACTTGCAAACGGTTTGTGATTTCAGTTAAGAGTCTTTTGGCAATTTTGTAATCGAAATCTGAAAGTTGAATGGTTTTAAAAAACAAAAGTCCTTCGTTTACAGGCATTAAAACAATATCTGTTATTGACTTTTCTGTAACTTTAACGTAAGAAGCATCTTTACGTAAACGAGTTCCTTTACAATCGGGGCAAACAGTTTTACCTCGATAGCGTGAAAGCATCACACGATATTGGATTTTATATGTTTGTTCTTCAACATATTTAAAGAAATCATTGATTCCTCCAAATTCCTTACTCCCAATCCAAAGTAATTCCTTTTGCTGTTCCGATAAATCATAATAAGGTTTATGTATTGGGAAGTCAAATTTGTAAGCTACTTTTATTAGTTGTTCTTTCCATTCACTCATTTTTTCACCTTTCCAACAGGCAACTGCATCTTCAAATATAGAGAGAGCTTTATTATGAATAACAAGGTCTTCGTCAATTCCAATTACAGAACCAAAACCTTCACAAGTTTTACAAGCTCCGTAAGGATTGTTGAAACTGAATAAATTAACGCTTGGTTCTTCAAACGTTATTCCATCTAATTCAAAGCGGTTTGAAAAAGTTATTTTATTTATTGATTTTTCTTCATCGAAACATTCCACTTTACATTCGCCATCGCCCTCAAAAAAAGCCGTTTGTACTGAATCAGCTAATCTTGAAGCCAAGTCGTCGTCCTCTTTTTTTACTATTACTCTATCAATTAAAATATTAATATCTTTAGTTTTTTTAGGAAGTTTTTGAAGAAATTCCTCAATTTTAACTATTTTATCTTCAACTAAAAGTCTTGTAAAACCTTGCTGAATAATTATTTGTAATTGTTCTTGAAGACTGCGACCTAATTTGGTTAACAAAGGTGCAGAAATTATAACTTTTGTGTTTTCTGATTGTGAAAATATGTAATCAACCACATTGGTAACACTATCTCTTTTTACTTCTTTACTTGAAACAGGTGAAATTGTTTTTCCAATTCGTGCAAAAAGTAATTTTAAATATTCATAAATTTCTGTAGAAGTTCCAACTGTAGATCGTGGATTGCGATTGTTAACTTTTTGCTCAATGGCAATTGCAGGCGAAATTCCATTGATATAATCTACATCAGGTTTCGACATTCTGCCTAAAAACTGACGAGCATAAGCACTCAAGCTTTCTACATAACGACGTTGACCTTCAGCATACAAAGTGTCAAAAGCTAAAGAAGATTTCCCTGAACCTGATAAACCGGTTATGACAATAATTTTGTTGCGAGGCAAAGCAATATCTATATTTTTTAAATTATGAACTTTTGCTCCTTTAATTAAAATAAATTCTTTAGTGTTTTGTTTATCAACGTTTTTAGATTGCATTATATAGCTAAATTTAGTTGTCAAAAATACTAAAATTTGAAATGCTATGATGTAGAATAAATTATATTTGAAAATAAAAGTAAATAATGCAAAAAAAAGCTTGTTTTGTTCAAAAATATATTATCTTTGCGACTTAATAATAAAGAAATTCATTTTTAACCAAAAATACAGGAGGGCTCTTATCGGATAAATATTTACTCTTTTTTCACTTAACAAAAGGAGGTTCGCATGAATGCTGATGTTTTAACTGACAATGAGCTAATTGCTAAATATTTAGATGGTAATCACCAAATGCTCGAATGTTTGATTTCCCGTCATCAAAAAAAGGTTTTTTCATATATTCTTATGATAGTTAAGGATAAAGCTATTGCTGAAGATATTTTTCAGGATACTTTTATCAAAATTATCAATACTATTCGTTCTGGTTTTTATAAGGAAGAAGGGAAATTTATTCAATGGGCAATGCGCATTGCTCATAATCTTACCATTGATCATTTTAGAAGGATTAAAAAAATACCAACAATCGAAAATAAAGATGAATTTAATATTTTTGATACGATTAAAGTATATGATGAATCCATTGAAGAAAAAATGATAACTGAACAAATTCATGCAGATGTAAAATCACTGCTTGAAATGCTACCTGATGAACAAAAAGAGGTAATCATTCTTCGTCATTATGCAGATATGAGTTTCAAAGATATAGCAGAACATACAAATGTAAGTATAAATACTGCACTTGGACGTATGCGGTATGCACTTATTAATATGCGAAAAATGATGAAAGAAAAATCAATACAACTTTCTGCATAATTTTTTTATTTAATTACAATATTCATATTTTTTTTTCGTTTACTTTGTATAATGTTTAAAAATATTTACAAAGCCTATGAAAAAAAGCTACACTCTCCATTCCAATAATTTGTTATACAATCAAAATATGTTTTCTGTTAATCAAGCAAAAAAGATTGAGGAAGATAACCTTTTACCTGGAAAACATATTATTCAAAATTTGATTAATTATTCAAAATCTTTGAATATTATAAAATTACAATCCATTGGTACATTTGGTTTAATTTCAAATTAGTCATACAGGTTTAATAACGCTTTTTAGTTATTTAAACCAATATTTTAAATATATGCTTACTACTAAAGAAAGATTTCGATTAGTTATTGAGTATTTTAGCAAAAATCAACCAATTGCAGAAACGGAACTTAGTTACGCTGATCCATTCCAATTGCTTGTGGCTGTTATTCTTTCGGCACAATGTACCGACAAAAGAGTAAATATAATTACCCCTCCATTGTTTAAAAAGTTTCCTGATGCTCATTCACTTTCTTTGGCTACGCAAGAAGAAGTATATGAGTTAATTAAATCATGCTCTTATCCCAATAATAAAGCCAAAAATTTATTGGGAATGGCTAAAGGTTTGATTGAAATTTTTGATGGAAATATGCCCGATGATGTTGATGAGTTGCAAAAATTACCCGGTGTAGGTCGTAAAACTGCCAACGTTATTGCATCTGTTGTTTTCAACAAGCCTGCAATGGCTGTTGATACACATGTATTTAGGGTTTCTGAAAGAATTGGTTTAACTACGCATTCTAAAAATCCTTTAGAAACAGAAATGCAATTGGTAAAAAACATTCCAGAAAAAATAATCCCAATAGCTCATCATTGGCTAATTTTACATGGAAGATATGTTTGCATTGCACGTAAACCTAAGTGTGAAGAGTGTGGACTGAAAAACTTTTGTAGGCAATATAATAATAATAAAACTCGAATTAAAATTTGATATTACAGCGTTTTCAAGTTTTAAAATGCATAAAAAAAGAGGAGCAAAACTCCTCTTTTTTTATTTTACATAATTAAATGTTTAGAAGTGGAATAATAAAAAGATATTACCACCAGTTTGTTTTGTGTCAATGTTAAAAGTATTTGTTTTACTTCCTGGAGTAGTAATTGATTTCACAGCAGTACCATCCCAAGTTTCAGAAACAGTTTCTGTTGCTCCGGCAACACCAGCACCTTGATTGATTGCAATACCCCAACCAAACTCACCACCTATTGACATTTTAGGAGCGAAGAAGTATTCAACACCTACAAAAGCACCAACACCAAAACCAAATTTGGTTCCAACTGATTTTTCAGTAGCCCAAGTATTTGATCCAAGATAATTTGATCCAAAATCAGTACGTTTAAGTAAAGCAGATGTGTTAAAATCTTTAGTTATGGCATTACCATATTCATAAGTGTCTTTTGCCCCACCTTGTAATGAAATAGTAGCTTCAGCACCATAAAAACCTTGCAATCTTCCATAACCTCTTCTTTTTTCAAGACCAGCAGAAAGAACAATATCTGTTGTGCTATGTGTCCATGTATCTTCTACATATTCAGGTGATGTTGGAGCAGTAAGATTACTTTTCTCAACATCAGATTGAGTTTTTGTTGAAGAATTTTTACCAATTCTAATTTTACCTCTTACTGCCATGTTATCAGTTAAGAAATACTTTCCATAAATTACATTAGGAGTTAAAGCATTAAAAGCAGCAGAACTTGAAAAAGTTGAACCGCTATTAATTTTTGCTATATTTCCAAAGAAATCTAGGAATGGAGTAGCTGCAACGCCAATTGCGAAGTCGCCTTTTTGTGGTAAAATTGGTATACCTTTTTTAGATACCAAAGTCTGAGCACTTACTGAAAATACAGTAAATAATACAATACTAATTAAAATTAAACCTTTTTTCATTTTTTTAAAAATTTAGTTAATAAATGGTTTTTAAATTTCAAGAACAAAGATACTAAATTCATGCCAAAGTATCTTTTTTTTCTTTAATATTTTATTAACATCGGTTTGTTAATAGAAAAACATAGAATATATGATTCAAAACCAATGAAAACAGCAACATAAGTGCAATTTCTTTATAATCTAATAAAAAAATCTTCGTCAGATCTCCTTACTTTTCTTTGTCCTGTCAAGTAATCATTGGCTTCGTCACGATTTCCAATAGCCATCATTACAACTGATTTTAATCCATGTTTATCCAATTCTAATAATTTATCCAATTCATCATTTATAAAACCTTCCATCGGTGTACTATCAATTTTAAGCATTGCACAGGTAGTGAGTCCAAAACCTAATGCAATATATACCTGACGTGATGCCCATGAAACTTTGTCAATTGTTGAGAATAGTCCTAAAATTCGACTTTTATAGTCCTGCAAACTATCTAAAGATTGATTTCTCGTTTTTGCAATAAGTTGAATATAGTCTTCAGTTTTTTCTTCATATCCATCTTTCCATACTGCAAATACAAGTAAATAAGCAGATTCTGTAATTTGAGGTTGATTATATGATACTTCTTTAATTCTTTCTCTTAAATCCTTATCTTTTATAACCAATACTTTATAGGGTTGCAAGCCCAGAGAAGATGGAGCTAAACGAATAGATTCAAGTATTGTGCTTATTTTTTCTTCTGCCACTTGTTCTCCATTCATGCGTTTGGTGGCATATCTCCAGTTAAAATTTTCTATTATATCCATGAAATCATTTTTTTATTATTAACATGCTTTAACGAATAAAGTTTTTTATTAAAAAACAAGATTATATTTTAATAATTCTGATATCAAATTTTTAAATAATAATGCTAAAAATTCTTCCTTTCGAAAAGATAGTTTAGAATAACATAATTACTCAAAATTTCTAATCCCGATTTAAGTGAAACAAATATATTGCTTGAAGTTTGTTTTTTTAATACAATTTAATGATTTCTTCCACTTTCGCTGCTTCATTTTTCTGTCCATCTATCCAATGTATTTCAAATCCTCTCTTTTCCATTCGTCTGAACCATGTCATTTGGCGTTTGGCAAACTGATGTATGGCTGTGTTTAATAAGCCAAACATTTCATCATAAGTAATTTCACTGTTAATATACATGGTAATATAACGATATTCTAAACCATAAAACTTTAATTGCTCAGGAGTTAAACCATTCCTTATTAATTGTTCAATTTCTTCAATCATTCCTGATTTTAAACGTAACATTAAGCGTTGAGTTATGCGTTGACGAATAAATTCTCTTTCGAACCAAATACCTACAAGTGTATAAGTGATTTTGGGAAAATCAAACATTTCGGGAGAGGTAGTTTCATGATTTATTATTTCCAGAGCTCTTATTAATCTTTCTCTGTTGGATGTATCTGTGATATTGTGCAGGGATTTTAATTGAGAAAGCTGTATTTCTAACTCTTCATTTGTTTTGTCTTTTAAGCTAAAACGGAACTCTTCATTAATTGGAGTATTTATTAATTTGTAGCCAGCCAATACTGACTCAATATACATACCTGTTCCACCACAAAGAATGGGAGTATTCCCTCGTTGAATAATTTGTTGATAAGCTATTAGAAAATCATTTTGAAAAGAGAAAACATTATACTCGGAACCTGCATCTGCTATGTCCACTAAATGAAATGGTGTATGAATTCCGTTTACGATATAATCTTCATAATCCTTTCCTGTACCAATATTCATACCTTTATATACCTGACGCGAATCGGCACTGATGATTTCGCCTTGAAGTTTATTTGCTGCTAAAGCTGCTAATCTTGTTTTGCCTGTTGCTGTTGGACCTGTTATAGTTAAAAGTTTGCTATTATTCATGTCGTGTTGGTTTCTGATAATTTTCTTCTATTTCCATCAGATAATTTCTAATGTTATTTAATTGATCAGCGGATAGTTTGTTGAACTCAAAGGCTTTGTTTAATTGTAGTTGTATGATTGCATTAGGATAGAATTCTTCAAAGAACTCAAATAAACATATTTCATCTCTTTTTTGTATAAATGCTTGTGAAGCTTTTAAATATTGTAATGTTCTTAAACCATCTAGCTTTTCGTAACAAGCATTTACAAAATGAGCTTGGGTTCTAAAGTTCTTTCTTAGCAATAGCCACCATTTATCATTGCGAAATTGTTCGTTCAAAAAATCAGCAATTGGTAAATTAATATCTATGTAGTATAAATCAGGAAATAACTTATAAGTTTTTTTTATTTTATCGAATAATGAATAATGATAAATAGGATAACTGCTCCAATCTCCATTGTTGCCTTTGATCATGGCAGGTCCTGTGCCAAAGAAAACCCTATCTGAGAATCTTGCAGCGGGATATACTTTTTCGGGATTCCAATTGAGGATTTTAGCTGTTTTGCAAAACTTTTGCAGAAAATAGAAGTCTTCGCCACTTTTCATAGGTGAAATACCACCTATTTTTCGATAAGCCCATACAGGAAATGCTATTGCAGAACCCAATGCCGTAAAACTAAATGGACTTGCAATTCTCCATAAATTGATTGCATAATAACGCATATAAATTTCGTAGCGTAATATGGCTCTATTAGCAGCTTCATTATCGGTTAACGGATGATAATATGGTAATGAAATTGCCATTGCTTCCTGATGAAATTGAAGCGAATGAACAATTGATTTAAGATAATTGGCATTAAAGTGTGTATCTGCATCAATACTTACAACAATATCATTAGTATTTGCAACTTTGTTTATTGCATCCATTACTATTTTGCGAGCCCACCCTACACCAAATTGTTTTCCTTTCCATGCATTCCCTTTACTACTAAAATCTATAATTTCAATATTTATATTTTTTAAACCTTTTAGATATTGGATAGATTGTTGATTGTTTTCACAAATATTTCTTTTTTCAGGTATATTCCACCATTCATCAGGTTGATTAATACAAACGTAAAGAATATAGTTTTTGAAAGATTGCTGTTGCAAATCGTGAATGAAATAGGGGAGGTTTTCCAACTCATTTAAAGCAGGTAGAGCAATGTATATTTTGGGGCTTTCTTTCATCAAATTTAGAGTTAAAAGTACTGAGTGTTTTTGATACTTAAAGTTTGAAATTCTAATATCATTCATCAAAATAACCAACTCATTGATAATCCCCAGAAATTTCCTACTTTTCCATTTCTGTAAATATGTTTCAATCCAAAATGAGGCGATATTGAGAATGATTCTGTTGGTTTTAGATGTAATTTCATCCCGACTGATAATGTTATAGTGGAACGCTTATTATCTAATATATTGAAATCAGTTGAAAACGGATTTATAAAAGGTGCTAATTCAATCCATTGGCGAGGATACGTATGAAAACTAACGCCTTCGGGTATTACAAAAGTAAGGAATAACAAATATGCCCATCCATCATCGTTGGCACCAGAAGTTAAATAATAAGAATCGGATCGGAACATTTCAATTAAACCTGCCACTGCTCCCGGAAAATGGATATAGGTATTATTGTTTTGATTAATACCGAAGCTATATTGGTAATTCAAACTAAAATTTTTATGAACAAAGTACTCTGCTGATAATCCATAAGAAGTAAGTGTTCCTGAATTAAAAAAAGAAACTTCGCTTAGGGCTGCAACTCTAATATCACCTCTTCTTTGCGAATAGGAAGCAAAATGTAAGAGTAATATACTTAAGCTAATTAATAAAAGTTTCTTTGATTTCATTTTTAATTTATAGTTTTTTATCAATAATAGTTGCTGCTGCCTGCGAAGTTGGCATTATCAGCATATCATTAATATTTACATGTTGTGGCAAAGAGCAAACATAATATACTGCATCGGCAATATCTTCGGCTTTTAAGGGTGTAAATCCCTTATAAACATTATCTGCTTTTTCCTGATCGCCTTTAAAACGTACAACAGAGAATTCTGTTTCTACAGCTCCCGGTTCTATTAAAGTTACTTTGATACCATGTTTTAATAAATCAATTCTCATACCTCTGGTGATAGAATCAACTGCTGCTTTGGTACCGCAATATACATTTCCATTGGGGTAAGCATCTCTGCCTGCAATGGAACCTATATTTACAATGTGACCTTTTTCATTTTTTATCATCAAAGGGCTAATTGCTCGTGAAACATAAAGCAATCCTTTTATATTGGTATCTATCATGCGTTCCCAGTCTTCGATAAGCCCATCTTGAATGGGATTTAATCCAACTGCCAATCCTGCATTGTTAACCAATATATCTATATTTTTCCATATATCGGGCAAAGCATTAATTTGTTTTTCCACTTCGTTTTTATCTCTTACATCCAGTTCCATTTTGTACACAGTAATGCCATAAGTTTGCTCCAAATCTTTGCTTACTTCATCCAATATTGCAACTCTTCGGCCTGTGAGAATTAAATTGTAATGTTCTTTAGCAAATTTATATGCTGTTGCTTTTCCAATACCGGCTGTAGCTCCAGTAATCATTGCAATTTTATTGATTTTAGTATCAGTCATATCGGTTATATTATTATTGTGTTTTCAATTTCTTATAATCGGTATCAAAGGTAAGAGGAAAATTTAAAATCTGTATTATTTTTGATAAGTATTTTAGTGCAGGTATGAAAAAACACCCCAAAAGTTTTTTGTCTAACTTTTCGGGTGCAGTTCATAATTGATGAAGAATTTTGATACTTATTTATAGTTGATAAGTGTTACGTTAAGTAGATTTGCTTTAATGTGTGTGCTATCTTAATTCTTCTCCAAGTTTTTCTACTTTATTAATCCATTTTTTACGCTTACTTTCATCTGAAGCTTTAACCGGGCCAAATGTAGTAATCTTTACCGGGCTTATTCCACAAAACTCTAAAACTCCTTTTTTTATTGAATTATGCCCCGGACTTTTATAAATCAATGAATAATACCATTTAGGTGCATCCATTGTAACAATAAGCCGTGCTGATTTTCCTTTTAGTAATTTGTCCCAAAGCAAAGAGTTATCACGATACTTAAAGGCAAATTTAGGGAGAAAAACTCTGTCGATAAAACCTTTTAATAAGGCAGGATAAGTGCCCCACCATGTTGGATATATAAAAACTAAATGATCTGCATTTAAAATATCATTCTGTACTTTTAGTAAATCCGGTTCAAGTTCGGTTCTTTGTCTGTATCCATGGTGTAAAATTGGGTCGAAATGCAAATCTATAAGATTGATCATGATGCATTCGGATTCAGCATTTTCTGCTCCTTTTTTATAGCTCATTGCAAACTGATAGCATAAACTTTCTTTATCGGGATGACCGTTTATAATTAATATCTTTTTCATCACTCGTTTATGTTTATTATTTTATTTTTTCAAACTATCTTGCCTACTAAATTATTACATAGCGTAGTATGCTCAATTAATGACATGGTTTATTTTTATAGCTACAAAAATACATTAATTTATTATCATGTATTTTATTTAATAAATTTTCAAACAGTTTTAAATTTTAAAATGTAAAGTTTAACCATGTTGTGATTTGCTTTTAAATTGTATCTTTGACATCTTATAAACAACTACAATTAATGGAGTAAAAGAGCCTAACATGTTGTGATTTGCTTTTAAATTGTATCTTTGACATCTTATAAACAACATAAGCAGAAGCAGTTGCAATAGGATAGTTGTTGTGATTTGCTTTTAAATTGTATCTTTGACATCTTATAAACAACTAAATGTAGTTTCATAGCTTAATGGTAATAGTTGTGATTTGCTTTTAAATTGTATCTTTGACATCTTATAAACAACAAAACTACATTGTAAACTACAACTGTAAAGGTTGTGATTTGCTTTTAAATTGTATCTTTGACATCTTATAAACAACCACCTATGTTTTGCACAGCATAAACCCTGCGTTGTGATTTGCTTTTAAATTGTATCTTTGACATCTTATAAACAACTGTTTGCATTGTATGCCCTTTTGCATCAGAGTTGTGATTTGCTTTTAAATTGTATCTTTGACATCTTATAAACAACAGAAGGGAATAGACATATCACAGGTTTTAGGTTGTGATTTGCTTTTAAATTGTATCTTTGACATCTTATAAACAACGGCAGCTTCCGGAACCCCATCCGGTGATATGTTGTGATTTGCTTTTAAATTGTATCTTTGACATCTTATAAACAACAAATTATTATTAAACGCCCAACGCCTGAATGTTGTGATTTGCTTTTAAATTGTATCTTTGACATCTTATAAACAACAACCGGAAACCGGAAGACAGAAACTACAGGTTGTGATTTGCTTTTAAATTGTATCTTTGACATCTTATAAACAACTATTATCGGATAATAAGCCACAACTCCACCGTTGTGATTTGCTTTTAAATTGTATCTTTGACATCTTATAAACAACGTCATTACGGTTACGTCTTGCGGCTCTCGCGTTGTGATTTGCTTTTAAATTGTATCTTTGACATCTTATAAACAACGGAACCTATGTTTGTTTCATGTTTTACGGCGTTGTGATTTGCTTTTAAATTGTATCTTTGACATCTTATAAACAACAGATGCCTATAAACAAACGGCGAAACAATTGTTGTGATTTGCTTTTAAATTGTATCTTTGACATCTTATAAACAACATATAAAGAAAATAGTAAAAGTAAAAACCCGTTGTGATTTGCTTTTAAATTGTATCTTTGACATCTTATAAACAACTTTTTAGATCATTATGTGAATATTTCACAAGTTGTGATTTGCTTTTAAATTGTATCTTTGACATCTTATAAACAACTAATTGCCCAAATCCAAACAGGATAAATAGTTGTGATTTGCTTTTAAATTGTATCTTTGACATCTTATAAACAACATCCAAGAGTTAAAGTAACAAAAGCTAAACGTTGTGATTTGCTTTTAAATTGTATCTTTGACATCTTATAAACAACTTTATTAAACAGATCAACAACAAAAAATCCGTTGTGATTTGCTTTTAAATTGTATCTTTGACATCTTATAAACAACATATTTTGCATCGTCAATTTCCTGCTTGCCGTTGTGATTTGCTTTTAAATTGTATCTTTGACATCTTATAAACAACTACCAAAATTTTTGAAACATCCAGCGTTTGTTGTGATTTGCTTTTAAATTGTATCTTTGACATCTTATAAACAACAGCAATGAAGAATTCAATGCCGGGAATGGGGTTGTGATTTGCTTTTAAATTGTATCTTTGACATCTTATAAACAACTTCTGAGGGCCCTTTTTTATTTCATCAATTAGTTGTGATTTGCTTTTAAATTGTATCTTTGACATCTTATAAACAACTATTGCAGCTGCATATATGATGTTTAAGGAGTTGTGATTTGCTTTTAAATTGTATCTTTGACATCTTATAAACAACAGCCCTTTGTTTAATACTCCTAAATTAGGAGTTGTGATTTGCTTTTAAATTGTATCTTTGACATCTTATAAACAACAATGCCAGGTAATATTGAAACATGCAAGCAGTTGTGATTTGCTTTTAAATTGTATCTTTGACATCTTATAAACAACTATCCTTTCGTCAATGCTGTTCTTAGCAAGTTGTGATTTGCTTTTAAATTGTATCTTTGACATCTTATAAACAACTTTTTCAGATAGTGGAAGTAATGCATGTGCGTTGTGATTTGCTTTTAAATTGTATCTTTGACATCTTATAAACAACTTTTAGGTGTTAAATACCAATTACCTGTTGTTGTGATTTGCTTTTAAATTGTATCTTTGACATCTTATAAACAACGACCGCGAATATGGTATGATGATTTCAATAGTTGTGATTTGCTTTTAAATTGTATCTTTGACATCTTATAAACAACGTAATAGGAGCTAACAATCTAACGATTAATGTTGTGATTTGCTTTTAAATTGTATCTTTGACATCTTATAAACAACGTATCTACTTTGTGAATGTTCGTATATGTGTTGTGATTTGCTTTTAAATTGTATCTTTGACATCTTATAAACAACAAAGTTTTTTAAATTCTGCGTATGCTTGTTGTTGTGATTTGCTTTTAAATTGTATCTTTGACATCTTATAAACAACTCTGTATTTATTCACAATCCTTTCATTCCTGTTGTGATTTGCTTTTAAATTGTATCTTTGACATCTTATAAACAACGATTATGATTCAGATCCAACTTGCATGCTTGTTGTGATTTGCTTTTAAATTGTATCTTTGACATCTTATAAACAACATACTTGAAAAGGATGGAAATTTTACAGATGTTGTGATTTGCTTTTAAATTGTATCTTTGACATCTTATAAACAACATTACCTGGACTAAAGTATGTAAGTTTCAGTTGTGATTTGCTTTTAAATTGTATCTTTGACATCTTATAAACAACTAAATACAATGACCGAAAGGTGATTGAGATGTTGTGATTTGCTTTTAAATTGTATCTTTGACATCTTATAAACAACTGAGGACAAGAGTATAGATGCTATTATTTGGTTGTGATTTGCTTTTAAATTGTATCTTTGACATCTTATAAACAACTGCATTTAAGTTTTACCTGCTTACTTCTACGTTGTGATTTGCTTTTAAATTGTATCTTTGACATCTTATAAACAACGTCCTTTTGGCTGATTACAGGAAGGTTTAAGTTGTGATTTGCTTTTAAATTGTATCTTTGACATCTTATAAACAACTAAATTAAAAAAATGCTCACTACACTCACTGTTGTGATTTGCTTTTAAATTGTATCTTTGACATCTTATAAACAACATAATCCTGATTCAACCCGTTTACGGTACGGTTGTGATTTGCTTTTAAATTGTATCTTTGACATCTTATAAACAACTATGCGTGTAAACACCAATAAAATGTTATGGTTGTGATTTGCTTTTAAATTGTATCTTTGACATCTTATAAACAACTATTTTACGTACAGATACCTTTAACGAGGGGTTGTGATTTGCTTTTAAATTGTATCTTTGACATCTTATAAACAACGCGTATGCAATTAGAGAATCATTAGTTACTGTTGTGATTTGCTTTTAAATTGTATCTTTGACATCTTATAAACAACCTTGAGATTGTGATAGACCCTGTGAAGTTGTTGTGATTTGCTTTTAAATTGTATCTTTGACATCTTATAAACAACAAGCGTAAAACTGATGTTAAGTTGCTGGGTGTTGTGATTTGCTTTTAAATTGTATCTTTGACATCTTATAAACAACAGCCGAGAAATGATACTATATTGGTTGATGGTTGTGATTTGCTTTTAAATTGTATCTTTGACATCTTATAAACAACCGATTACGACAGGCAAAGAGCCTGGTATATGTTGTGATTTGCTTTTAAATTGTATCTTTGACATCTTATAAACAACATTAAAAATTGGCTTTATCGTAAATTAAAGGTTGTGATTTGCTTTTAAATTGTATCTTTGACATCTTATAAACAACTTTTTGATTTTTTTCTTTTTCTTACTTGCAGTTGTGATTTGCTTTTAAATTGTATCTTTGACATCTTATAAACAACTCAACAAGGAAAAACAAAGAAGGCAAATAGTTGTGATTTGCTTTTAAATTGTATCTTTGACATCTTATAAACAACGAAAAGCACAATCGAAGAGATATCAACTTAGTTGTGATTTGCTTTTAAATTGTATCTTTGACATCTTATAAACAACTTATATTTTATCAAATATAATTACATAATAGTTGTGATTTGCTTTTAAATTGTATCTTTGACATCTTATAAACAACAATCTAACAATTTACTTCTTAAAAATTTTAGTTGTGATTTGCTTTTAAATTGTATCTTTGACATCTTATAAACAACCGAAAAAGAAGAGGAGGTTAAGTTATGAAAGTTGTGATTTGCTTTTAAATTGTATCTTTGACATCTTATAAACAACGGATGTGGATGCGGATGGGAAGGCTCAGTCGTTGTGATTTGCTTTTAAATTGTATCTTTGACATCTTATAAACAACTGCAATCTATTGCAAATACGTACGATAGGGTTGTGATTTGCTTTTAAATTGTATCTTTGACATCTTATAAACAACTTACTCAATTTGATTGGGGTGATGGTTATAGTTGTGATTTGCTTTTAAATTGTATCTTTGACATCTTATAAACAACAATGCTTTCAATCTTAATTCGGCATCAATAGTTGTGATTTGCTTTTAAATTGTATCTTTGACATCTTATAAACAACATATTATTATAAGATGGCAGACAATGTACAGTTGTGATTTGCTTTTAAATTGTATCTTTGACATCTTATAAACAACCTTCAGCGTACGCATCAAACTTCCATTCACGTTGTGATTTGCTTTTAAATTGTATCTTTGACATCTTATAAACAACGGCGACAGGGTATTTATTAATAAAATTGAGGTTGTGATTTGCTTTTAAATTGTATCTTTGACATCTTATAAACAACAATTAAATTGGCATCAGTCGTCATCTGATAGTTGTGATTTGCTTTTAAATTGTATCTTTGACATCTTATAAACAACGTAATAGGAGCTAACAATCTAACGATTAATGTTGTGATTTGCTTTTAAATTGTATCTTTGACATCTTATAAACAACTGGAACTATCGACGTGATTGCAAAACGAATGTTGTGATTTGCTTTTAAATTGTATCTTTGACATCTTATAAACAACCGATTACGACAGGCAAAGAGCATGGTATATGTTGTGATTTGCTTTTAAATTGTATCTTTGACATCTTATAAACAACTGGTGAAGTTGCATGCAACGATTGTCCTTTGTTGTGATTTGCTTTTAAATTGTATCTTTGACATCTTATAAACAACACATCCATTTCAGTTTCTTCAACAGATAGTGTTGTGATTTGCTTTTAAATTGTATCTTTGACATCTTATAAACAACTAACTTATACAAGTCCAGTAACAAGGAAAGTTGTGATTTGCTTTTAAATTGTATCTTTGACATCTTATAAACAACTTCAAATTCGATATACCTATTTATCTCCATGTTGTGATTTGCTTTTAAATTGTATCTTTGACATCTTATAAACAACCTACAAACTATTACGAATACGTACGATTACGGTTGTGATTTGCTTTTAAATTGTATCTTTGACATCTTATAAACAACGTTTCGTATCCATTTATACAATTGTAGCGGGTTGTGATTTGCTTTTAAATTGTATCTTTGACATCTTATAAACAACTTACCAAAAAAGAACAAAGAATGCATCTGGGTTGTGATTTGCTTTTAAATTGTATCTTTGACATCTTATAAACAACAATGAATATCAGCGATACTCACATGTCTTTGTTGTGATTTGCTTTTAAATTGTATCTTTGACATCTTATAAACAACACTAACTCTTTTAAAAGCTTAGTTATGAGTGTTGTGATTTGCTTTTAAATTGTATCTTTGACATCTTATAAACAACTACAAACTATTACGAATACGTACGATTACGTTGTGATTTGCTTTTAAATTGTATCTTTGACATCTTATAAACAACGATCCGTTGTATGAAAGATTTGGTTCTCTTGTTGTGATTTGCTTTTAAATTGTATCTTTGACATCTTATAAACAACATTTGCACAACCGGAAATCATTTCTTTTCTGTTGTGATTTGCTTTTAAATTGTATCTTTGACATCTTATAAACAACCAAGCATATTCAATTTAAAAAACATTACCTGTTGTGATTTGCTTTTAAATTGTATCTTTGACATCTTATAAACAACCCTTTGGTGTTTAGGGTTTGGCATAGATAGTTGTGATTTGCTTTTAAATTGTATCTTTGACATCTTATAAACAACTCAGAATTCGAATTACAATTACGACAATACGTTGTGATTTGCTTTTAAATTGTATCTTTGACATCTTATAAACAACGAATTTGCAAAGACTACACGCCGAATTATGTTGTGATTTGCTTTTAAATTGTATCTTTGACATCTTATAAACAACAAATACCCCACATGATGCAATAGCTGCACCGTTGTGATTTGCTTTTAAATTGTATCTTTGACATCTTATAAACAACAGTAGATTCCTTCGATATCCCTATCATGGCGTTGTGATTTGCTTTTAAATTGTATCTTTGACATCTTATAAACAACTAAGTTTCAATTTTTCATCAAGATAAACCTGTTGTGATTTGCTTTTAAATTGTATCTTTGACATCTTATAAACAACATCCGTAGCTATATCTGTTGGTCTTATTACGTTGTGATTTGCTTTTAAATTGTATCTTTGACATCTTATAAACAACAAAAAAAGATTTGGTTAATATTCCTACTACGTTGTGATTTGCTTTTAAATTGTATCTTTGACATCTTATAAACAACTTCTTTTTTGAATGAGAATTATACTACTATGTTGTGATTTGCTTTTAAATTGTATCTTTGACATCTTATAAACAACTATGTTTGACTGGTTATCGGTAGCCGGTGTAGTTGTGATTTGCTTTTAAATTGTATCTTTGACATCTTATAAACAACCATTAACCTAGCGATTGCCTGTTCATTGTAGTTGTGATTTGCTTTTAAATTGTATCTTTGACATCTTATAAACAACTTGAAAGATTTGGGTATTAAAAGAGCAACCGTTGTGATTTGCTTTTAAATTGTATCTTTGACATCTTATAAACAACTTATCAGAACAAATTATCCCGATGTAGAATGTTGTGATTTGCTTTTAAATTGTATCTTTGACATCTTATAAACAACGAAGTAATCCAGCACAAGTAATTATGTTAGTTGTGATTTGCTTTTAAATTGTATCTTTGACATCTTATAAACAACATGACAAAATAAAACCTTTTACGGGACAAAGTTGTGATTTGCTTTTAAATTGTATCTTTGACATCTTATAAACAACTTGCAGCATTGATTATATCTGGAACAGAGGGTTGTGATTTGCTTTTAAATTGTATCTTTGACATCTTATAAACAACATCACTGGTAGATGCTCTGAAAAAGAATTAGTTGTGATTTGCTTTTAAATTGTATCTTTGACATCTTATAAACAACCATACAAATCATAAGCACGCATAAGTACAGGTTGTGATTTGCTTTTAAATTGTATCTTTGACATCTTATAAACAACACTTATCTTTCGTTTCTACTTGAAATAATGTTGTGATTTGCTTTTAAATTGTATCTTTGACATCTTATAAACAACAAAACTATATGCGCTACATAGATCAGGATAGTTGTGATTTGCTTTTAAATTGTATCTTTGACATCTTATAAACAACGAAGATGATAACACTGACGAGAACAGCTAAGTTGTGATTTGCTTTTAAATTGTATCTTTGACATCTTATAAACAACTCGAATACTCCCAACCTTCTATTGTTCTAAGTTGTGATTTGCTTTTAAATTGTATCTTTGACATCTTATAAACAACTACACTGCAAATATACATCAGCAATCACCTGTTGTGATTTGCTTTTAAATTGTATCTTTGACATCTTATAAACAACACTATCTTTTTGTCACCCATAACAATTGGAGTTGTGATTTGCTTTTAAATTGTATCTTTGACATCTTATAAACAACGAGGATTTTAATTTTGAATGTGCCTATAAGTTGTGATTTGCTTTTAAATTGTATCTTTGACATCTTATAAACAACTTATCTACATAAGAATAGTCATAGCTATCAGTTGTGATTTGCTTTTAAATTGTATCTTTGACATCTTATAAACAACTTCTTCCTCTTATCACACCACCGGGAGTATGTTGTGATTTGCTTTTAAATTGTATCTTTGACATCTTATAAACAACAATAGAAGGTTGGGAGTATTCGACTACTGGGTTGTGATTTGCTTTTAAATTGTATCTTTGACATCTTATAAACAACAATAGCATACTGGCACAGGCATGTAGCTACGTTGTGATTTGCTTTTAAATTGTATCTTTGACATCTTATAAACAACCTATGATATAATAAAGCCACCACAATTAAAGTTGTGATTTGCTTTTAAATTGTATCTTTGACATCTTATAAACAACTGTGGCTGATATGGGTGCTATTTCGTTTACGTTGTGATTTGCTTTTAAATTGTATCTTTGACATCTTATAAACAACTTTGCACTGTATTAGCCGTTACATGATTGGGTTGTGATTTGCTTTTAAATTGTATCTTTGACATCTTATAAACAACTGAACATAGCGATTTAGCTGATTCTTTATCGTTGTGATTTGCTTTTAAATTGTATCTTTGACATCTTATAAACAACGGTTTTTAATTATTTACTGGATTCGTTCAGGTTGTGATTTGCTTTTAAATTGTATCTTTGACATCTTATAAACA
>Ga0247840_10000638_pt1 | contig 71205 bp, 68 predicted proteins | sample LaCruzMarch2015__FD_192404 | JGI IMG/M metagenome (GOLD analysis project Ga0247840, IMG submission 192404) | Freshwater microbial communities from meromictic Lake La Cruz, Castile-La Mancha, Spain - LaCruzMarch2015_17m | ecosystem: Environmental > Aquatic > Freshwater > Lake | place: Spain... | reverse complement strand
TATATTATATCATGGGCACAGAAAAACTTATGGACTTTATTAAATTATATGAACTATCATTTCAGTGCTTGTAAGGCACTCTAATGGTTAAAAATATCTTACAAAATATATTATACGAGGAGATATATTTATGGAAAATAGAAATAAATATGCATGGACTTGGAGTATAAAAGAGGAATTTTTAGATGAATATGTCAAAATGCACCTTTCACCATGGCAAGAAATTTTAGACGAGCATAGCAATGCAGGTATAAAAAATTATTCTATCTTTCAAAATGGTAATCAATTTTTTTACTGCTTTGAATGTGATAATGTAGAAAAGGCTTTTGAATATATTGCTAAAAGTGAAGCGTGTAACAAATGGAATGATATCACGTCTAAAATGGTACAAGGCTCCTTTGATTTTGATAAGCCATCACCAATATCATTTATGCAAGAAGTTTTTTATCTTAAATAACATAAAATAAAAGGAGAGTATAACAAATGATTAGCGATAATATTAAAAAAGGTATAGAAAAAACGCCACACCGCTCACTATTAAAGGCTTCAGGTCTTACAGACGAGGAAATTTCACGTCCACTAATTGGTATTGTAAATAGTAAAAATGATATAATCCCAGGGCATATTCACCTTGACAGCATTGCAAAGGCAGCCTCAGCAGGGGTTAGAATGGCTGGTGGAACTCCACTTGAATTCCCTGCAATAGGTGTTTGTGATGGCATTGCAATGGGCAACATTGGAATGAAATATTCACTTGCAACCCGTGAGCTAATAGCCGACAGCATAGAATGTATGGCAATTGCGCATAGCTTTGATGCACTTGTGCTTATTCCAAATTGTGATAAAATTGTTCCTGCTATGTTAATGGCGGCGGCAAGGCTTAATATTCCTGCTATTGTTATTAGTGGTGGGCCTATGCTTTCAATTGGCAATGGCTGTGGGGCAAACATTGATTTAAACACAACCTTCGAGGCAGTTGGTAGCTATAAAGCAGGCACAATGACCGAACAAGAGGTTAAAAATATTGAAGATACTGCCTGCCCAACCTGTGGCTCTTGCTCTGGTATGTTTACTGCAAATTCTATGAACTGCTTAACAGAGGTTCTGGGAATGGGCTTAGACGGCAATGGCACAATTCCTGCTGTTTATTCCGAAAGAATACGCCTTGCTAAAAAAGCTGGTATGGCTGTTATGGATTTGGTAGAGAAAAATATTAGGCCACGAGATATAATGACCGAAAAAACCTTTGAAAATGCACTTGTAGTTGATATGGCGCTTGGTTGCTCTACTAACTCTATGCTTCATCTTCCTGCAATCGCACACGAGGCAGGGGTTAAGATTGACCTTGAAATTGCAAACAAAATTTCTGCTAAAACGCCTAACCTATGCAAATTAGCTCCTGCTGGGTATCACCATATTCAAGATTTATATACAGCAGGTGGCGTGTATGCTGTTATGAATGAGCTTTCTAAAAATAACCTATTAAATACGGATTTAATAACGGTTACAGGCAAAACAGTTGGCGAAAACATTGCAAACCGTAAGGTTATAGACCATAATGTAATAAAGCCTATTGATGCTCCATATTCACCAACAGGTGGTATTGCTGTGCTTCGTGGTAATATTTGTTTAGATGGCGCAGTTGTAAAGCGTTCCGCTGTACACCCTGCAATGCTAACTCGTTCGTGCGTAGCAAAGGTTTTCGAGAGTGAAGAGGACGCTATTGCCGCAATTTATGACGGACAAATTGGCAAGGGCGATTGTGTTGTTATAACCTACGAAGGTCCAAAGGGTGGCCCTGGTATGCGTGAAATGCTATCACCTACCTCTGCAATTTGTGGTATGGGGCTGGATTCTGACGTTGCACTTTTAACAGATGGCAGGTTTTCAGGCGCAACTCGTGGCGCTGCAATCGGGCATATTTCACCAGAGGCAGCCGACGGTGGCAACATTGCATTAGTTCAAAATGGCGATATAATCGAAATAGATATTCCAAATGGCAAGCTAAATGTTATGGTATCTGATGAAGAGCTTGCAGCAAGGCGTGCAAGCTGGAAGCCACGCAATCCTAATATCACAACTGGCTACCTTTCACGTTATGCAAAGCTTGTATCCTCTGCTGCACAAGGTGCTGTACTAAATTAAAAATAGGTGGTATGTATATGACTGAATTAGAAACAAAAAATTTATCTGAACTAAAAATATACGCAAAAGAAATAGGCGTACAAAATATTTCTAAATATAAAAAAGACGAGCTAATTGAAAAAATAAAGGAAAAAGGCGAAACTGCTAAAGTTGCAGAAGTTGAAATTGCAACAACCCTTGAAGAAGCCTTTGCACAACCAAAAAAAGAGGAACGCCCTCGCACAGATACAGTAGAGGTTGTAGGAATACTTGAGCTTTGTGATGATGGCTTTGGATTTTTGCGTTGCGAAAATTATCTTTCAGGTGCAAGCGATGTTTATGTTTCGCCAACGCAAATAAGGCGTTTTCGCCTTAAAACTGGTGACAAGCTTGCAGGAATTGCACGCCTTCAACGTGAGAATGAGCGTTTTCGTGCACTGTTATTCGTTACAACAGTAAATGACGATAAGCCTGACGTTGCACTTCGCAGAGCGCCATTCGACCAGCTTACACCAATATACCCTAATTCTCGTATGCACCTTGAATACAAGCAAAATAATTACGCAATGAGGCTTATTGACCTTACTGCCCCTATTGGAAAAGGTCAGCGTGGTATTATTGTTTCGCCACCTAAGGCAGGAAAAACAACCCTTTTAAAGCAGGTTGCAAATAGCATTGAGCATAACCACCCAGATGTTACGCTTATTGTTTTGCTTATTGACGAGCGCCCAGAAGAGGTTACAGATATGAGGCGTAGCATAAAAGGCGAGGTTATTTACTCTACCTTTGACGAGGAGCCAATGCACCACATTAAGGTTGCTGAAATGGTTTTAGAGCGTGCAATGAGATTAGTTGAACATAAGAAAGATGTTGTAATTTTGATGGACAGCATTACTCGCCTTGCAAGGGCGTATAATTTAACGATAAACCCAACAGGCAGAACACTTTCTGGTGGGTTAGACCCTGGCGCACTTCATAAGCCTAAAAAGTTTTTTGGTGCTGCAAGGAATATTGAAAATGGTGGAAGCCTAACCATACTTGCTACCGCCTTAGTAGAAACAGGCAGCAGGATGGACGACGTTATTTTTGAAGAGTTTAAAGGAACTGGCAATATGGAAGTTCACCTTGACCGTAAATTGCAAGAGAAACGAATTTTCCCAGCCATAGACATAAATAAATCTGGCACAAGAAAAGAAGAATTGCTCCTTTCTCAAAAAGAATTAGAGGCAGTTTGGTCTGTAAGAAAGGCTCTCTATAATCAGTCCACAGCAGACGTTACCGAAACGCTTATAAATCGCCTTATTGCAACAAAAACAAACGAGGATTTTGTTGAAAGCTTGAATTTAATTTTTAATAAATAGCAATACTATTTATGGGGGTATGCTTATGAAAAAAGTCGCACGATATTTTCTATTTGCTTTTTTAATAATTACAATAACCGCTAATGTTATAATATTAAATACTAAAAATGCTACTGCCGAGGCTCAGGATGTTAAAGTGCCTATTTTGGTGTATCACCATATAATGTATAATTATAATCCTGAAAATGCACTCATAAACATTAGTCCTGATGAATTTCTGCTCCATTTATGGGCATTAAAAAACAATGGCTTCACAACTATAACCTTTGACGATTATTATGATTACGTTCAAGGTATAAGGGCGCTACCCGAAAAACCTATTATAATTTCATTTGATGATGGATATTTAAGCAACTATGAATATGGCTATAAAATGCTTAAAACCCTTGGAATGAAAGCGACAATATTCGTAATTACAAGCACAGTAGGGGCAACAGGAAATGTAACTTACCCTCATTTTAGTTGGGAGCAAGCAAAGGAAATGGAAAAGAGTGGAGTTATAGACATACAGTCGCACTCACACTCACATAGGGAAATGGGAAATTTAGATGCAGTATCAATTCAAAGAGAATTGCGCCTTTCAAAATACCTAATAGAAAAAAACCTCGATAAAGAGGTTAGTGTTTTCGCATATCCGTTTGGTTCATTTGGGGCATTAACCCAAAGCTTAGCAACCTTTGCAGGGTACAAGCTACAGTGCAAGGTTGGAGATTTAGGCTATAACACGAAAGCCTCACCACAAAACGAGCTAAAACGCATAACAGTTTCTGGCACTACAACAGACTATGGCTTAATAGACCAAATAAACTCAAATTTAGAACTACCAAACTAAATTTTCCCGTAGTCTAATATAATATCCTCCAGCAATTCGCCACTACTAAGGCGAGTTGCTGTTCTTTTTGCAGGGCAAATTAAAGTGTCAGCACGTTCATATAATGGTGTTAAGAATTTTTGCTCCATACGCCCACGTTTTCTAAGTCCGTCTGCGGCAACATCAACAATTTCAAGTAGCAACATAGAAAGGGTTGCTAAATCTACACCCTTTATTTCTTTATTATAAATAACTTTATCCCGCAAGGTTGAATTTCTGCTTTTAATTTCTGTTTTTTTAAAAAAACTTTTTAAAACAGCCTCTGCCTTTTCCAAATTATTAACTATGCCAAGCGAAAACGCAGGTGGCGCAAATGCCGAGTTTAGTGGCTGGGTGCAATCGCTACGAACCTCTAAGGTTCCCCTTTTTGTTATTTCTATCGTTCTAAATGATAAAAAACTTTCTATATCCTCCTCTATTGCACCATATTTTTCGTTTGTAAAATACTCACTAAGTGAAACTGGCTCAAAAATTTTATATTCTCCATCACGGATTACATTAAAAATACTTCTATCTAAAAAACTCTCTGCGATATCGTCTAAGGTTTTATAATCCTCGTCCACCTTGCCTGTGTTCTTTGCGCATAGCCCAAACCCACTGCGTTCCCATAAATAATCACGGAAACAAATTGTGTCTGTGTTATCAAAAGCAGGTGAATTTGAAAATAACAAGGCACGAACAAAATCAAGCCTTGCAAGTAGTGTTGCCGCGCGTGGTAAATCCTTAGGGCAAATGTCAAGGTGCGTTTGAACAGATGATAAATATGCAGGGAAATCTGGGTATTTATGAAACTTCCCACCAGAATATTTATGCAAAAAGCTGTCGACCATATTATAAGTAGAATAATTTACATGACTTTGCGTAATATACTCTTTATATGGGTTTATGCCCATTCCAGTTATAAAATAATTATGCTTACTAAGGTATTTTTGTGCACTTTCAAAATATTTATAAAAACGGTCTGCAATTGCACAAAGGTCGTGCCCATAGTTCATTGCAAATTCTATATTATTATACGAATTATCAAAGGATATAGCATCACCTAAGGAATTCCCAATAAATGCAGGCTTGCCATCATAAGTTTTTTCTAATACCTCAAAACCATGCTTTAAGAAATACTTTAATAAGCCCGTTGCAATTTTTTCATCAACTGGCTTTTTGTCCATATTAAGCATAGGAAATTCAAGCTCTACGCCAACATTACCTGTTTTTTTATTCAAAAGTGGTGTAATAAACCTATTTTCAATTATACTTTGTATATTCACAGTCCCACTACCTTCATCAAATTATATATAATAAACGCAAAAATCCACGCCACTACAAGCTGATACGCTGATGCAAAAACTGCCCACCCTGTTGATTTAAGCTCACTTTTAACTGCGGCAATTGTTGCCACACACGGTATGTAAAGCAAAGTAAACACCATAAATGACATTGCAGAGGCTGTATTAAAAATATCAGCAAGGCTTCCACCTATTATGCTAAGGGTTGCAACAACTATTTCTTTTCCTGCAATTCCTGTAAGCACAGCAACAGACGCACGCCAATCACCAAAGCCAAGAGGCGCAAATATTGGTGCTATAAGCCTACCTATACTGCTAATTATGCTGTTATCTTGGGTTGCTGTACTAAGCGTAAAGGTAAACGCTTGGCAAAACCAAACCACAACCGATGCTATTAAAATAATTGTTCCTGCACGCTCTACAAAATCCCAAACCCTATCCCAAACGTGAAGCAATGTATTTTTTACAGTTGGCATACGATATGGTGGTATTTCAAGCAAAAATTCTGTTCTTTCGCCCCGTACAACCGTGCGTGATAAAATCCACCCAGAAACAATAGCAACCACCATACCAAGAATATACATTCCAAATATTATTATTTGCTGATATGAAGCAAAAAATGTGCCAGCAAAAAGAACATAAATTGGCAAACGTGCACTACAAGACATAAATGGTGCAATTAGTATTGTTAATTTTCTTTCCCTTTGGCTGTCCAAAGTTCTTGTTGCCATAATTGCAGGCACACTACATCCAAAACCGATTACCATAGGAATAAACGCCTTACCACCAAGCCCAAATGGGCGCATTGCCCTGTCTAATATAAATGCCGCACGAACCATATAGCCACTATCTTCAAGTATTGCAAGCAAGAAAAACAGTATCACAATTTGTGGCAAAAATGCAAGTATTCCGCCAATTCCTGCTATTATACCATCAGATACAAGGCTCATAAGCCAACTTGGTGAATTTAAATATGTAAGAACAATCTGGAAAGCATTTTTTATAAAACCATCAAAAAAGTTACGCACCATATCTGAAAGAAACAGTGACCATTCACCAAAGGTTATCGCAAAAACGCTAAACATAATGATTAAAAATATTGGAATTGCAAGATACTTATTTAGCAATATTTTGTCTATTTTATCGCTTATTGTGGGCTTGCCAGTATTTTTTTTCTTATAGGCATCACGAGTTGCCTCGTTTGCAAGGTTATACCTATGTGCCGAAGTGTGGCAGGGCTTTTTGCAGTTTGAACAGCATGTAGGCATATTCCCAACAGCAACAGCTTTTATAGCAGCCTCTATTAAGTTGTCAAGGTTATCCCCCTTGCTTGCACTAATTGGAATAAAAGGTATTCCAAGCCGTTTTTCAAGCTTTGCAACATCAATTTCTTCACCATTTTTTTCAACAACGTCCATCATATTAAGTGCAACAACAACAGGTATATCAAGGTCTAAAAGCTGTGTTGTTAGGAAAAGGTTTCTTTCCAAATTTGTCGCATCAACCACATTTATTACAGCATTTGGCTCACCACTTTTTATATAATCACGAGCAATTTTTTGCTCTGGTGATGATGGCCTTAGCGAATATGTACCTGGAAGGTCAATAATAGTTATTTTAGTATTTTTTATCATTCCCTCTTTTTTCTCGACAGTAACACCAGGCCAGTTTCCAACATACTGCCTGCTACCTGTTAATTCGTTAAAAACTGTACTTTTCCCAGAATTCGGGTTTCCCACTAACGCAAATGTATATTCCATTACCTCACCTCTATCAAGGCTGAATCTGCCTTTCGTAGCGCAATCTGGCAACCTCGTACCTTTATTAAAATTGGGTCGCCAAGTGGCGCAGCCCTTATAACTTCTACTTCGCAACCGTCGGTAAGCCCGAAATCGGTCAAGCGTTCATAAAGCCTTTTTTCAGCGGTTAGGTTTATTATTGTAGCCTTTTCACCAACCTTTAAATCAGCAATTGTCTTCATATTAGGATTTATCCTCTATTCATATAATTGTATACCATAATTAAGCTATCTGCATTTGTCAAAAATCGTTTCGGCCAGAAATACCCTTCGCTACCTACAATCAATTTTAAGCCCTTTGCAAGGGCAACATAGCCATATAATTCAGGCGACATTTCGCCCTCATCTAAAAATGCCATTTTAAATATACCTTGAAGCTCTGCTACATTTTTATACCCCACTGCACGAATAAAATATTTCACTGCTTGCTCACGAGTAACCAAGCTATCAGGGGCAATCTCACTTCGCTCCATTACGCCGTTTGTTACAAGAGCATTATACAGCATATCAAGCTCTACATCGGTTAGTGTGCCAAATTTTTCATAAATTGGCATACGTTTTGTAGAGATTGTTGCAAGAAGCCTTATGTAGTCCTTTTGCTTTATATCATCATCAAGCACAACATCTCCCTGCGACACATAAATGTCACAATCAGCAAGCGCAGTTACCTGTTCTTTTGAATAGTGCGTGTCCAAACCAACATACGCAAGGCGTTGTCGCTTTTTTGCAGGTGTGCCGTCATACGCCAAAATTTCGCCAGTCTTTGCATCAATTATGCCTGTAGACGAAGTGCTCGTTGTGTAAACAGGCACGATATTTACAGCATCAATTTTCATAAATTTAAGCTCTAAGCCTACGTTTTTGAAAAAGCTTTCATACGCTGAGGCTTTTGTAAGGGTTAACTCTGGTTTTGGAAATTCAACATTATCCCAAGCAAAAGATATCGAAATTATATTCCCTGACATATCTATAACAAAATGCATACCATTGCTTTTATAAGGTATACCACTTACCTGTCTTTCAAACAAAACAACATACGAGCCATTAGCCTTTGCTATTTGTGGTGTGGAAAAATTAGCATAATAGCTTTGCATATATTTCTTTGCGTATACCTCTGATATATTTTTTGCCTCTGCTTCTGTTATAGATGTCGTAGCAACTGGTGTTTTAGGCCTTAAAAATGCTTTAAGCTCTTTTGTTTTTGCATCCAGTATAACCTCAATAAAATCCTCGTCACTCTTTGCAAATTTAAGGGTTATTAAATATTGCGCATCAGTATTTTTATAATATAAGGCTTGCAAAATTTTATAAGAATCATCAATTTTTAGCTCTGGAATGTCACGAGCATATAGCTGTGCCTCTCCTCCAGACATAAGCCCTGAAACCTCTGAACTACCACTTGCCATCGCACCAGATTTTTGATACATTTCCTGTATATCAAAATATCCATCTGTGCCTATGTATTTTTGTGTTACTAAAGCGCCCCCTGTTACTGCATCAATAGCACCACTTTTTGCAGATGTATAAACAAGGTAAGGAACTGCCTTTTCATCTATTATCTTTTTATTATAGCGAAGCTCAATGCCTATATTTTCTATAAATTTTTGCTGGGCTAATTTATAATCAATAACATTTTTTGCAGATGCAAATTGTGCATCCATATTAAAATTACGGTTATAACGAGTTACCTTGCCTGTTTGGGCATCAACCCAAACGAAAACGGTGTCGCCATCATAATTTATGCTGTCCACTCGCCTTACAAACCGTACATTATATCCAGGAGGGTTACCACTATCGTAAATAGTCGAGGGTGTTGCGGTGTCAAGCTGACCAATTATATCATTAGCAACCAATACAACAAACGTCGCCGCTGTTTGAGATGCTTCTATTTTGCTTATTTTAGGCAAGTGCTTTGTATTATTAATCTTAACCTGCTGAACATTTGAAAAGCTAATAATAGTGCCATTTTCATCAGCAGTTATGTTTAATGGTGGCTTATTTTCACCACTCCAAGAAAGCGACCATAAGGTTTTACCATTAACCGTATTGCTATTACTTTTAAATGTATCTAATCCGTCCCCAATTTCAATTTTATCCTTAATGGAGTCTATAATACTCTGAGGTAAATTATCCGCAGCAAATACGCATAGTGGTAACCAAAGAAGCATTAAAATTATAATTAGTTTTTTCATAGCGCATCACCCCTTGCATTTCATAGTATAAGTATATAGTATTATATTTTCCTTAAAAACACAAGCACAATAAAATATACTGCTGCACAATACAGTGCAATAGTTGCCCCTGCTGATGTGTTTAAATAGTATGCAGTAAACAGTCCAACTACGCCACAAACAAGCGATATGGCGACAGAAATAATTGTATACTGGCGCATATTTTGTGACAGCATTCGAGAGGCAGCCGCAGGCAGTATAAATAATGAATTTATTATAAGCAGACCAACCCACTTTATAGAAAGCGTCACAACAAGCGCAATTAGTGTTGTAAAAACAATATCAGTAGCCCTCGTGCTTATTCCTCTGCTTATAGCAAAGGTTGGGTTTGCACTAACTATTAAAAGTGTGTTAAACATCATTGCCCATGCTAAAATAACAACAATTAAAAGACCAAAAAGCATTATAATTTCCGAACCAGTTATGCTTAAAAGGTCTCCAATTAACAAATTAGAATATTTATTAAAGCCCCCACCAGATAACAAAACAATTCCAAGTGCAACAGCAGTTGACGAAAACACACCAATCGTAGTATCCATTGCTGATTTTTGATTGTGCTTTATAAAAACTATTCCTATGGCAAAAATTACTGCAAAAAGCACCATAGATATGTCCGTATTCCTCATTCCAAAAAGCACCCCGAGCCCAACACCAGTTAGTGCGCTGTGCCCCAATGCGTCAGAAAAAAACGACATTTTATTATTTACTATCATTGTGCCAAGTAGCCCTAAAATTGGTGTAACAAGAAGTACAGCAAGCAGGGCATTTTTCATAAATATGTAGCTTGTCCACTGAAAAGGCAAAAGGTCAAGAAAGCTATACCAAGCATTTAAAGCGTATGTCATATAACCTCACCTGCCCCAAAAAGTTCTTTAAACCCATTGCCACTAAATACTTGCTTTGGTGTGCCATTTGCGATTATTTTTTTATCAAGTAGCACCACTCTATCAGCATAATTTAATACCTGTGAAAAATTATGAGAAATTATGATTATTGATAAATCATAGTTTTTACGAAGGTCGGAAAGTATTTTCCAAAATAGCTCTATTCCGTTTTTATCTACACCTGAAACTGGCTCGTCAAGTAGAAGTAAATTCGGAACAGGCATAAGCGCAAGCCCTAAAAACACACGTTGAAGCTCGCCCCCTGATAGCTGAGACAATTTACGGTCTATAATATTTTCTGCATTAACTTTTTTAAGTGCAGATATTATTTCCTTGCGCTTGTCCTTTGAATGCACAAAACAAACAGGAGCAGATTTTAAACAGGATAAAAACAAATCAGAAACACTAATTGGGGAATCACCATCAAAGGACAAATGCTGTGGAACATATCCAATTACTGGTCTTTTATTGCCAGATTCACCAATAAATTCAAGGCTTCCACTATATTTACGCTCACCAATTATAGATTTTAACAATGTGCTTTTACCTGCGCCATTCGGCCCTATTATCGCTGTTAGTTCCCCACAGTGTAGGTGCAAATTTATTTTTTCTAATATGCTTGTATTCCTATCTTTAATTGTTAAATTCTCGATTTTTGTACAGCATAGCCTACCACATTGTTTTTCGCATTTATTCATAGCGCACCACCTAACGACTCAATTAGCGTTAATAAATTTTTTTCCATTGTTTTTATATATTCATCTGCATTTGCGTTATTATCTCCAGTTACAACTGGGTCTAATACATATAGATTTGCACCTGTTTCATTTGCAATAATTTTCGCCGCCGATGATGGATACTGTGGTTCGGTAAATAGTACCCTTGCGTTAGAATTCCTAATTATGTCAACTGTTTCTTTTAGCTGAGCTGCTGTTGGCTCGTCACCAGGCTCACGCTCAATTACAGCCTTTATATTAAGTCCATACGCCTGTGCATAGTATGGAAATGCCTCGTGAAAGGTTATTATGTCCTTGTTTGGCAGTTTTTCAACCGCTTTTATGGTTTTGTCATCTAAAACAGTTAGTATTTCTATATAATTGCTTGAATTTTGCACATATTTTTCTAAATTCTGCTTATCAATTTTGCTAAGCTCGTCACTCAAATTTCTCACCATTTGCATTGCGTTTTTAGGCGCTAACCAAATATGAGGGTTGTCCTCTATTGCATTGATATTTTTAGACAAATCTATAATTTTAAGGTTTGGAAGCCCCGATACTACCTTTTGCAAAAAGCTTTCCATTCCAAGCCCATTTATAACAAAAACATCTGCCGCCTCAAGCGTTTTCATATCCTCTGGAAGCAAAGTATAATCGTGCAAGCACCCAGTTTGTGGTTTTGTCATATTCTGTATTGTAACGCCATCAACATCACCCACAACAGCCTTTGTAAGTAACATTATTGGATAAAAAGATGTTACTATTTTTAGCTTTGAAGTACCCACTTTTTTTGCTGGAACACAGCCAGAAAGCATTAGAACTAAAATTATTATTATTGCTGTAATTTTGCGCATTTTTTCACCCCTATAACGATAATTATATATCTTTTCGGTTAATAAATCAATAGTGCATTGACAATACTGCATAATGGGTATAAAATTAAATAAAAAATATGAGGTGATTATTTTGAAAAAAGAAATTCCTGCATGGTTACTTATTTTATTCACGGCTGGGCTAAATCTGTTTCTATACCCAAAATTACCAGCAATGGTGCCTACACATTGGAACTTCGAGGGAGTAGTTGATGGCTACAGCACAAGGCTTTTTGCTACGTTTTTGATGCCGTCTATATTGATTATAATATACTTGCTTATAACTTTTTTGCCGAAATTTGACCCAAAGAGCAAAAAATTTAAAAATTCAGAAAATGCGTATTACTATATGAAGCTTGCTTTTGTATTATTCTTTGCAATAATCAATGCTGTAATGATGTTTGCCTCACTTGGCTACGCTGTAAGGGTAAACGTAGTTATGCCTGCACTTATTGGTTTCTTATTTGTCGTAATGGGAATTTGGATGCCAAAAATAGAACAAAATTATTTTGTTGGCTTTCGCACACCGTGGGCATTAGAAAACGATGATATATGGAACAAAACTCAAAAGGTTGGCGGAATTGCTTTTATAATTTGCGGAGTATGCCTACTTCCTATTGCACTTTGGGGTAGCCCTTGGATGCTAATAACCATAATATTTGTGGCAGTAGCTATTCCCTATGTTTATTCATATTTGGAATACAAAAAATTATAATTATAAATTCAAAAACTGCCATTCCAATTCGGAATGGCAGTTTTGTTATAGTAATACTATTTTTGTCCTAAGTTTGCTACGCCTCTATCTGTGCTAACCTTTGCTTGCGCTGCCGCAAGGCGAGCAATTGGCACACGGAATGGTGAGCACGAAACATAGTTAAGCCCAATTCTATGACAGAAATCAATTGATGATGGGTCTCCGCCATGCTCTCCACAAATGCCAAGCTTAATTTTCGGTCTTGTACTTCTTCCAAGCTCAACTGCCATTTTTACTAACTTGCCAACGCCCTCTTGGTCAAGACGAGCAAATGGGTCTGCCTCAAATATCTTTTTCTCATAATAATCATCAAGGAATTTACCTGCATCATCACGAGAAAACCCATAAGTCATTTGTGTTAAATCATTAGTACCGAACGAGAAGAACTCTGCCTCGGTAGCTAATGAATCTGCCGTAACTGCCGCACGAGGAACCTCTATCATTGTGCCTACTAAATATTTCATATCAATTCCAGATGCCTCAATAACCTCATCTGCAACTTTTGTTACAATATTTTTAACAAATTGTAATTCTTTAAGCGCCCCAACTAATGGAATCATAATTTCAGGAACAATAGTTTGACCTTTTTTAGATACATTAATTGCCGCCTCAATAATTGCACGAGCTTGCATAGCCGCAATTTCTGGATATGTTACTGCAAGACGGCAACCACGATGCCCAAGCATAGGGTTAAATTCGTGTAGGTCTTCTATTGTTTGCTTTAAATCCTCAAATGAAATTGACATTTCCATTGAAAGCTCTTTTATATCAGCATCAGCCTGTGGCAAGAATTCGTGTAGTGGTGGGTCTAAAAGCCTTATAGTTACAGGGAACCCATCCATTGCTGTGAATAGCCCCTCAAAGTCTGCTCTTTGCATTGGAAGTAATTTAGCAAGCGCACGTTCACGTTGGTCTACTGTTTTTGCAACTATCATTTCACGAACAACTGGCAACCTTGCTTCGTCAAAAAACATATGCTCTGTACGGCATAAGCCAATACCCTCTGCGCCAAAGCTAACTGCAACCTGTGCATCACGAGGAATATCTGCATTTGCACGAACTTGAAGTGTACGAATTTCGTCTGCCCAGCTCATAAATTTAGAGAAATCACCTGTTAGCTGTGCCTCCTGTGTTTTAACAGAGCCAAGGTAAACCTTACCTGTGCTACCCTCAAGAGATATAAAATCTCCCTCTTTTACTACTGTACCACCTACTGTAAATATTTTCGCCTCTTCTTGTACCCTTATTTCGCCACAGCCTGCAACGCAACAACGTCCCATACCACGGGCAACAACTGCTGCATGTGAGGTCATACCTCCACGAGAAGTTAAAATACCTTTTGCAGCGTCCATACCCTCAATGTCCTCTGGTGATGTTTCAAGGCGAACAAGAATTACAGGCTCACCATTTTTAGCAGCAATAACTGCACTTTCAGCGTTAAAGTAAACCTTACCTGCTGCAGCACCAGGCGAAGCTGGAAGCCCTGTTGCAAGAACAGATGTATTTTTAAGCTCCTCCTCAACAAAGGTTGGGTGAAGAAGTGCATCAAGCTGTTTTGGGTCAACATTAAGTATAGCTTGTGACTTGTCTATCATACCCTCTTCAACAAGGTCAACAGCTATTTTAATAGCCGCTTGTGCTGTTCTTTTTCCGCTTCTTGTTTGTAGCATATATAATTTGCAGTTTTCAATTGTAAATTCCATATCTTGCATATCACGATAATGTGCCTCAAGCTTGCCTGCTATTTCAACAAACTGAGCATATACCTCTGGCATAACATTTTCAAGCTGAGAAATTGGTTGTGGCGTTCTAATACCTGCAACAACGTCCTCACCCTGTGCGTTCATAAGAAACTCGCCATACAGCTTTTTCTCACCTGTTGATGGGTTACGAGTAAACGCAACACCAGTACCACTTTTTTCGCCCATATTACCAAATACCATTCCCTGAATGTTTACAGCTGTACCCCAGCTTGCAGGAATATCATTCATTCTACGGTAAATAACTGCCCTTGGGTTATCCCACGAACGGAATACTGCTTGAATTGCCTCTAATAATTGAACCTTTGGGTCTTGAGGGAAATCCTCACCCTTTTTATCTTTATAAAATTGTTTAAACCTTTTAACCATTCCTTTTAGGTCTTCAGCGTCAAGCTCAGTATCAAGGTTAACTCCCTTTGCTTCTTTTATTTCGTCGATTATGCGCTCAAAATTACTTTTTGAAAGCTCCATAACAACATCAGAAAACATTTGAACAAACCTGCGATAGCTATCATAAGCAAAACGTGGGTTGCCAGTTAATGCTGCAAGCCCCTCTACAACCTCATCATTAAGACCAAGGTTAAGTATTGTATCCATCATACCAGGCATTGAAGCCCTTGCGCCTGAACGAACAGAAACTAAAAGTGGGTCTTTTACATCACCAAATTTCTTGCCCAATAGCCTTTCTGTTTCTGCAAGCTGTTTATCAATTTCTGCGATTATTTCTGGTGAAATAACCTTACCATCTTCATAATACTTTGTGCAAGCTTCGGTAGTAACCGTAAAACCTTGGGGAACCGGAAATCCAAGCCTTGTCATTTCAGCAAGGTTTGCACCTTTGCCTCCAAGCAGGTTTTTCATTGAGCTATCGCCTTCGCTAAATAGATACACGAATTTTCTCGACATTGTTCATCCTCCTAAAAGTATATGGTTTTTTTATACTAATTTTAGACAAAAAATTGCAATTATTTTGGGATAAAATTAGTACTATATGCTATAATATTATACCACAAAAAATTGATATGTCAAAACTTTTATAATATGTTAAATTTTTGATATGCTCTTTAGATATTTTAAAGAACGGAAATCCCTGCCTAAATGTGTTAAAACATAGCTTTCGGCTATACAAATAAGCTCGGCTGTGACCTCTGGTGTTGCAGAAAATGAGTAAATTTTCTTTGCCCCGCAATGCAAAATATGTTGCATTGCAGATAATGTTCCACTTTTAATTTTGCCATAGGTACTTCCACATTGAGAGCAAAATACACTTCCCTCGTCTACTGAAAAGTGGTTTAGCTCATCCCTTCCACCACCATCTCCACAGGTCAAAACATTAGGCGAAAGCCCAGATAATGCCATAAGCCGAAGCTCAAAAGTTGGCTTTATGATGGTTAAATCCTCTTTTTTTGTGATTATGTAAAGCGTGTTAAGTGCAAGCTGAATTATTTCGTCCATACCATGTGTATCAGTCGCAATTTCGCAAAGCAGGTCACAAAAATATGATGCAAGTGATAATTTTTCAATATCCATACGAATATTGTAAAAGGTTTCAATTGGGTCTGCAGAGATTACTCTCCCAAGCTGTTTGCCCTTTTTAATAATAAAATCTGTATAACAAAAAAGGGAGCAACCTGCAATAAGCTTACTTTTATAGCTTCTCGCACCATTTGCTCCTGCTTGTATTTTCCCATGCTCATTGGTGAGGATAGTAATTATTTTATCACCCTCACCTACATTGGTTTCTTTGATTATTAATCCCTTGACTTGCATCATCGTCACGTTTTTCATCACCTGTTTTCGTGTCTTGAAGCTGATTATATGCCAAAAAAGCCTCTATGCTACCTGTTTTTTCAAAGTAATTCCAAGTAAAATCTTTTAGCAAAATTATAACCCCCTAATATATTTTTCTAATATTAGGTTTAGCAAATGGGTGATATATATACTATGAAAGATTACCCAAAATACGTTTTACTTTTCATCATAGCCAAAATTTTTAAGCTGCATATCGCTATTTCTCCAGTTTTCCTTAACCTTAACCCACAGCTCTAAAAATACTTTCGTCTGTGTAAATCTTTGCAGGTCTTGGCGTGCACTTGTGCCAATCTTTTTTAGCATTGCACCATTTTTACCAATTATTATGGCCTTATGTGAATCTCTTTCACAATAAATCGTTGCACTAATTGATGTTAATTCCTTTTTTTCGTCAAATTTCATGCTTTCAATTACAACTGCAATTCCGTAAGGGATTTCATCGTTTAGCACACGCATAAGCTTTTCACGGATAAGCTCAGAGCAAATTTGGCGCTCTGGTTGGTCTGTTAATGTATCGTCCGGGAAGAACTTTGGCCCCTCTGGAAGATATTTTTTAATTATTTCTACAAGCCCTAAAGTACCATCTCCGTTAATAGCAGAAATGGGTACTATTTCGGTAAACTCTTTTAGCTTGCTAAAATCAGAAATAATTGGTAGGATTTCTGATTTATTAATTTTATCTATCTTATTTATTATAAGGAATACTATTTCTGCATTTATTCTTTCTAATATTGGTGCTTCACGCTCTAAATTGCAGTTATCTGCATCTAGCATATACAAAACAACATCTGCCTCGCCTGTGCTTTGCTCTGCTTCCTTTACCATAAACTTACCTAATTTGTTTTTAGGGGAATGAATTCCTGGTGTATCGATAAATACAAGCTGTGCATCCTCTCCTGTTAGCACGCCTGTAATTTGCGTGCGTGTTGTTTGTGGCTTTGGTGATACAGCCGCTATTTTTTCGCCTAATATTTTATTAAGCAGGGTTGATTTGCCCACATTTGGACGTCCTACGATTGAAATAAAACCTGATTTATAATTTTTCATTATTTTTTCCCCTTCACAAATAAATACGCTAATATTATTACTACAAATGAAACTATCATTTTAGGTGTTGAATGAAATACATCACTTATAATAAATTTCATTATTTCAACCCTCAAAATTAAAAACAAAGCACACATAATTGCACATAATGTAGCCATTAAAACTGCCCCTGCGGCTACATCCTTAGCCTTTTTAGCAAGAAGGTGAAATTCGTCTGTTATCATATCCACTATGGTTTCTATTGATGTGTTTATCATTTCTGCCAAAATTACAACTGCTATTACAAGGGTTAGCATTATCATTTCAGCTGGTGTAAATTTATAATACGGAGCAAGCAGGTATATTATGGCTGCCACAGTTATATGTATTCGGAAATTGCGCTCATTAGATATACAATACCCTACCCCTTCAAAGGCAAATTTAAAGCTTTTATATAATTTTTTATATATCATATACCTTACCTCACAATTCCAAGCTGATTTAGTATATCCTCTTGTATTCCAAACATTTCTTCTTCCTCTTCACTATCTTCGTGGTCATACCCCATTAAGTGTAGCATTGAATGGGCTGTTAAAAATGCAATCTCCCTGTTTATGCTATGCCCATATTCCTGCGCTTGCTCGTTTGCACGCTCAAGGGAAATCACAATATCCCCAAGCTCTTCCTCGTCAAAATAACCCTCATCGTCATATAAAGGAAATGACAATACATCGGTTGGCATATCCTTTTCCCTGTATTGTTTGTTAAGCTGTTGGATATTCTCGTTATCGGTAATCACAACGCTAACCCCCAGAGGCTCTATTTCCTCATATTCAAAGGTTTTATCAATTACCAAACGAATAAGCTTGTCCATTTCCTCTGTGAATTCTAATTTATTTTGCTCATTTTGAATGTCTATCATTTGTTTTCTCTGCCTTTCGTGCGTCCTCACGCTCATACGCTTTTACAATTAACTGCACAAGCGGGTGGCGCACAACGTCTTTTTCGCTTAGCATACAAAATTCTATTCCATCAATGCTTTTTAATATATGAATAACCTCTTTAAGCCCACTTTTTTTACCGTCTGGCAGGTCAATTTGTGTTATGTCGCCTGTTACTATTGCCCTTGAACCAAAACCAAGACGGGTTAAAAACATCTTCATTTGCTCGGGCGTGGTATTTTGCGCCTCGTCAAGGATTATATAAGAATTATCTAATGTTCTACCACGCATATATGCAAGTGGTGCAACCTCTATAATTCCACGCTCAACATATTTCAAATAGGTTTCCACGCCTAACATATCGTGTAAGGCATCATGCAGAGGCCTCAAATATGGGTCAACCTTGTTTTGTAGGTCACCGGGCAAAAACCCAAGCTTTTCGCCAGCCTCAACAGCAGGGCGAGTTATTATTAGCCTATTTATATCTTTATTTTTAAGTGCAGTTACAGCCATAGCAACAGCTAAGTATGTTTTACCAGTTCCAGCAGGGCCAATTCCAAAGGTTATAGTGCTATTTCTTATTGCCTCGATGTATTTTTTTTGACCAAGGGTTTTTGGTTTAATCGGCTTTCCCTTTGCAGTTATGCAAACACAGTCCTTGCCCAAGGTGTTTAGCTTTTCCTCCGCACCCTCATCAACAAGTGAAATGACATATCTAACAGCCTGCTCGGTAATTTGCTCACCTTTAGCAGTTATGCCAATTAGTCCACTTATAGCCCTTTGCGCCTTGTCTGCATTTTCCTCATCACCAGAAATTTTTAGCTGTGTACCTCTATGAACTATCTTTACATTATAATGCTTTTCAACAATTTTAACATTTTCATCAAAGCTGCCAAAAATATTTACTATTTGCTCAATTGTTTCCACTTCAAGGCTTTTGTCCACCATTATCATTTGTTTCCTCCCTTAGCACTTCCTGTTGTTTTGCAATACTTTGTATGCACTCATAAGTTATCGTTAGCTTATTATCGTGAATCAATTCTTGTTTATTTACAATTTGTATATCCTTAAACTCACTATCCATTTCCTTTTTATGCTTTTCTATTGCCTGCTCATTTGTTAATTCATTTTCTGTTACGCTTTGTTCATAATAATTATCATAATGAAAAGAAATAGGTAGAATATTATCTTTCCCCAAAGAAAGTTTTTTTACATAACTTATTCTATCATAGTTTGTATAGTAAATTCTATCATTTATGAAAAATTTTATATAAAAATCGAAAATTTTTATCGAATGTTTCGATTTTGACCTCCCTGTGCGTGTTTTGACCTCTTCAAGTTGTGGTAAATTAACCGTTTTTTCGTGCCAAGTTCTGGCAAACACCTCTGCTTCCGAATGTACATACCTAATTCCCTCTATTTTACTATCTAATGCACCACTAACAAGCAGCTGCCCCTCTCGTACTACATCGCCTTTTTTTACTAACTGGTGTCCATCTTTTGTGTTTATCGTTTCAATTACTCCGCCAATAGTTGCAACTATGCTACAAGGCTGGTTTTTTGGCAAAATATATGGTTTTGGTGTTCTTTCCTTAACTTCCACCTCTGCCTTTGTTCCATTTATGTTAATTCCTATCCAACCTATATCTGGCTGGTCTGTCATTACTACATTTTGAATATACCGTGTGTCGATATTATTTTTCCACATTCCAGTTTTAAGCCCTGCATTTTGCAAGGCAAGTGCTATTTGTGCCTCTGTCATTTTTTCGTTACCCTGTATATCAACTGTCCAAATAAATAATGTCATAGAATAAATTAATATTATAGAGATAATGATTCCAAACAAAAACGCCTTTCTTTTGCGATGCTTATGCACAAAAAATGGCACTCCCTTGCGACTATATATTTGTACAGTGCAACGAGATTTTTTCACAATGGGTGGAAGCATTTTAAACGCCTGTATGCTAATATTTGCACGCATTTTTGTGTTATCAATCCTGCGCACATTCCAAAGATGTATTCCACGCCTTGTGCAAATATTTAAAAACCTTTCTAAAAAGAATCCCTCTATTAGTATGACAACATAGCCCTTTATTATGTTTAACAGTTTAATTAAAAACAACACTCATCACCTCAATTGTATTGTATACCCTTTATTATTCCCTCTATTAATATATCCACATCAGTTATTGTTCGTATTTCAAGTCGCTCGCCAATAATTGTAATTGTTTTTGCAGATGTTTTTATGCGAATGCTTTCATTTGCATATTCCATTATTCCGCTATAATTTTCTATGGTTATTTGGTTATCACCAATAACGGTTAGCTTAGGACTATCAAGCACAACCTCCTTTGGCATATCAAGCATTTCTGTTATTTTTTCTTTTGTGGTTTTTATTGGTCTTTCTTTTTTTTTCAATGTAATCCCCCCATAAATTATGTATATTCGCAAAAAAGTTATTTTAAGCTAAATATTTGCATAAATTAGCAAGGGGGTGGTTAGTATCAAAGATAAAAGTTTAATTATTTTACTTGGGCTATTACTATTTACAGGTTTAATAGTAGCCCCTGCAGATTGTTTGAGTGGTGCAAGCCGTGGGCTTGACCTATGCTTTAAAATAATAATACCATCATTGTTCCCGTTTTTCGTGTGCTCAAAATTGCTTATAGAATGTGGCTTTGCACAGGCAATTGGGAAATGGTGTAGCTTTTTTATGAGGCCAATTTTCAACGTACCTGGCTGTGGCTCTTTCGCATTTGTGCTTGGAATTATAAGTGGCTATCCTGTCGGTGCAAAATGTGCTTTGGAATTATACGAGGAAAATAACTGCACAAGGGCAGAGGCAGAAAGGCTTATTTGTTTTTGCAATAACTCAGGGCCTCTTTTTATTATAGGCTCGGTTGCTATTGGTATGCTGTATTCTCAACTTGCAGGAATTATCCTTTATGTTGCACATATTTTATCGGCAATTAGCGTGGGGATAGTTTTTAGATTTTATAAGATGAACGAGAAAATGACCTTGAAATGTGCAAGCTTTCGCATATCTCAAAGGCATACAAAAAAAACAATTGGAGAGGCTCTGTCAAGCGCAATATCACAATCAGTAGAGCTAACTTTATATGTATGTGGGTTTATTACATTTTTTAGCGCACTGCTTGTTATACTAGAACGCTTTGGTATTATAGAAATTTTCAGCTGTATATTTAAAATTTTCGGTGCAACTCCTGAGGTTGCATCAGCACTTAGCTATGGTTTTTTTGAAATTTCAAATGGAATAATACGGTTATCTACCCTACAAATTGGAAGCCTTAAATTAGTTTTAATATCAATTATTCTTGCATGGTCTGGCATATCCGTTATACTTCAAGTTACTGGAATTATAGCAAAAAGTGGGCTTAGCAGGCTAATATTCGTTTGTGCAAAGGCACTACAAGCTATTTTCGCAGGAGTATATACCTTGATAATTTTACGTCTACCACTTGGAAGCGTTGAAGTATTTTCTAAAACTATGCCACGAGGTACAATTACAGGCGCATTTGCATATTCGCTTTTGCTTATGCTAATAGGTCTTGCAGCTTTCCTTGTTATTTCAAGCCTTAGCTATTTAATGCAAAAAAGGCACCACTCGAATTTCGAGTGATGCCTTTAAGTATTTTAATACCAATTCCAATTTAAAAACTGGAATTGGGTGGCGTAAGGCTTGCACAGCAAGCCAACAGCCACACTATTTCACATTTGAATTCCGATTATTCTTATAAAGATTTCAAATGTGAAATAATCTGAGTTAAATTACTTAACTTCAACTGTTGCGCCAACTTCTTCAAGCTTAGCTTTAGTTTCATCAGCTACTGCTTTGTCTACGCCTTCTTTAACTGGTTTTGGTGCGCCATCAACAAGATCTTTCGCTTCTTTAAGACCAAGGCCTGTAAGTTCACGAACAACTTTGATAACTTTGATTTTCTCAGCGCCTGCGCTTGCAAGGATAACTGTGAATTCTGTTTGTTCTTCAACAGCAGCAGCAGCAGCTGGAGCCGCAGCAGCAGCCATAGGAGCCGCAGCAGAAACACCAAATTCTTCTTCAAGTGCTTTTACAAGTTCTGATAATTCTAATACTGTTAAAACCTTTACATCTTCAATTAATTTTAATACTTTTTCGCTAGCCATTATTAATATCCTCCTAAATTTTATTTGTTTTTAATTCTAATAATTAGTTTTACGCTTTTTGTTCTGCTATTGCGTTAAGCGCAACAACAAGACCACGTATATTGCCGTTTAATACATTTACAAAGCCTGTTATTGGAGCATTGAATCCACGAAGTACACTTGAAATAAGCTCTTCTTTTGATGGAAGGTCAGCAAGTTGCTTAACCTGATCAACTGAAATAACCTTACCTTCAACAAAGCCTGCTTTTATCTCGATTTTGTCATTCTTCTTTGCAAATTCTGCAATAATTTTTGCAGGAGCAACTAAGTCTGTCGCGTGAATTGCAAGCGATGTAGGGCCATGTAGGATATCATCAAGCTCATCTAAACCAACTTCCTTTGAAGCAAAACGAGTTAGAGTATTTTTAACAACTGTATACTCAACGCCTGCCTTACGGAATTCGTTTCTAAGCTGTGTATCTTGCTCTACTGTTAAGCCACGATAGTCAACAAGAACACCTGCTGCTGCCGATTTAAGCTTTTCGATAAGTTCTGAAACCACCTGTTTCTTTTCTTGTAAAACCTTTTCACTTGGCATATATTCACCTCCTAATATTTAATAAAAAAGGGTTCCTCGCACATAGACGCACGAAGAACCCGTATAATCATAAATTGATTTTACTTGTTATCCTCGGTAGGGCTTACCTGCTGCCTACGTCTATGGAATCGAGTTGTATAATATCATAAGTTTCCTTATTTGTCAACCCTAAAATTATTCAGCAATTTTCGATGGGTTAATTTTTATTCCAGGACCCATTGTAGCAGAAACTGTAACGCTCTTTAAGTATTGACCTTTTGCAGCGCTTGGTTTTGCTTTAATTACTGCTGATAAAAGTGTGTTAAAATTGTCTGATAATTTTTCTGGACCAAATGAAGCTCTGCCTATTGGGCAATGGATTATATTTGTTTTATCAAGACGATACTCAATTTTACCTGCTTTAATATCGTTTATAGCCTTTGCAACGTCCATAGTAACTGTTCCAGCCTTTGGATTTGGCATTAATCCCTTAGGACCTAAAACCTTACCAAGACGACCAACAACACCCATCATATCAGGGGTTGCCACTATTACGTCATATTCAAACCAGTTCTCGTTTTGGATTTTTGGAATAAGGTCCTCTGCTCCAACGAAATCTGCGCCTGCTGCCTGTGCCTCTACTGCCTTTTCGCCTTTTGCGAATACAAGAACACGAGCTGTTTTACCTGTTCCGTGTGGCAATACAACTGCTCCACGAACCTGTTGGTCTGCGTGACGTGAGTCAACGCCCAAACGTATATGCGCCTCAACCGTTTCATCGAACTTTGCTTTTGCAGTTTGTCCTATTAGGTTAACTGCTTCAGCAGGATCGTAAAGGCGGGCTTTATCAATAAGCTTTACGCTATCTTGATACTTTTTACCTCTTTTCATCGCTTTACCTCCTCGTGGTCAAACGGGAATAACTCCCCTCCCACATAATTCACCGTAAATACGGTGTGCCTTTTGAAAAATCAATTATTCCTCGACAGTAACACCCATGCTTCTTGCAGTACCTGCAATCATAGACATAGCTGCTTCAACAGAAGCTGCGTTAAGGTCGGGCATTTTTTGCTCTGCGATTGCGCGCAAATCTGCTTGTGAAAGCTTAGCCACCTTTGTTCTGTTTGGTACGCCTGAACCACTTTCGATTTTACAAGCCTTTTTGATAAGAACAGCTGCTGGTGGAGTCTTCGTAATAAAAGAAAAAGACCTATCACCGTATACTGTAATAACAATTGGAATTATAAGACCAGCATCTTTTGATGTTCTCTCATTAAATTGCTTACAAAATTCCATAATGTTAACACCATGCTGACCAAGAGCAGGACCAACTGGTGGTGCAGGAGTAGCTTTACCTGCTGCTATTTGTAATTTGATATAACCCGTTACTTTTTGAGCCATAGTTTACACCTCCTAACCTACACAAATGTGGTACAAACGGGAATGTGCTTCCCTCCCACTATAAAAACGCCTATGCGAAATTATACTACATTATACAACAAGTTCAACCTGATTAAATTCAAGCTCAACTGGTGTTTCACGACCAAACATAGAAACAATAACCTTGATTTTCTTTTTCTCAAGGCTTATTTCTTCAACAATACCAACAAAGTTTTCAAGAGGACCATGCTTAATTTTAACGCTATCACCTACTGCGTAGTTAAGCATAACAACTTGGCGCTCAATGCCCATTGTTTCTATTTCTTCCTCGGTTAGTGGAATTGGCTTGGATGCAGGACCAACAAAGCCTGTAACACCACGAGTGTTGCGCACAATATACCAAGCCTCGTCAGACATAGCCATTTTAATCATAACGTAGCCAGGGAATTTTTTGCGCATTACTACACGCTTTTTATCGTCTTTTATTTCAACTACCTCTTCAAGTGGAATTTGAATGTCAACTATAGCATCTACTAATCCACGGTTTTCGATAGTTTTCTCTATGTTAGCTTTAACTTTATTCTCATAACCTGAGTAGGTATGCACTACATACCACTTTTCCTTACTGCCCATTTTGTTGAGTGGCAGGTGCTTGTTCCTGCGTTGTAGTATTGTTTTGTGTGCTTGCCTCGTTAAATTTTGATAAACCAGTTTGGAAACCAAGGTCTAACGCCCAAATAAATATTCCAATAAGCACAATTGAAATAAGAACAATAATTGTGTTTTTTTGAAGCTGTTTATAAGTAGGCCATACTACCTTTTTCATTTCGCCACGAACGTCTTTAAAATAATTAACAATGCCCGCAAATGGGTTTTTTCTTGCTTTTTTCTCAGTCATAAAATTCAACACTCCTTAAACTATTATAATCAATAAATTACTTTGTTTCCTTGTGCGGAGTGTGCTTTTTGCAGAATCTGCAATATTTGTTCATCTCTAAACGGTCTGGGTCATTCTTTTTGTTCTTCATTGTGTCATAATTCCTTTGTTTGCATTCTCCGCAAGCCAATGTAATTTTAACTCTCATATTCGAAACCTCCAAAATTTAATACACTATTCTTCCCCGCAAAAAAAAAACACCTATGCGGAGTGAATAACAATATATCATATTTTATAAAATATGTCAATAATTATTTTTATTTTATTTGTTTGATACTTTATACAGTCCCCACCTTTTTTCCATTGCGAGGGTATTTCTTTGGTGTATTTGAAACTTTTTTAATCACTACTATACTATGTGTTATATCTGTTCCATCTATTGTGTGCAATTGCACCTCGGCAACCTCGCCCCCAAGAAGCTTAATAAGAGGCTTAGCATTATCTAATTCCTCATCTATTTCCTTGCCCTTCATTGCAAGCATAACTCCACCAACCTTAACAAGAGGGAGGCAGTATTCAGATAGTGTAGATAAATTGGCAACAGCACGGCTAACTGCAACATCAAACTTTTCACGATATTTTACATCATTGCCTGCGTCCTCAACACGAATATGCACACAATTTGCATTTAAAGATAATTCGCTCGAAACTTCCTTTAAAAAGTTAATGCGCTTATTTAGTGAATCCATAAGCGTAAGTTTAACGTCACCACGCTCAATTTTAATAGGTATGCCAGGAAAGCCTGCACCTGTGCCAACATCAACAAGGCTTGCACCATCATTTATAAAGCCACTTTGTATACAGGTTAGGCTGTCTAAAAAATGCTTTGTCATAATTTCGCTTGGCTCTGTAATTGCAGTTAAATTAATCTTTTCATTCCATTCTAATAAAAGCTTCATATATATATTGAATTTTTCTTTTTCTGTTAACATATAAGTACCATTAGCCTTTCAGGCTCACAAAATCTAATTATAGTTATACAATACGCCTATCGTGAGCCAGATAAGGCGTTAAGATGGTACTTTGCACATAGGCGTTTCGGAGCGTTTTCTGCGACGAAAATTTCGCCTGTGCAATAAATTCCTGCGGAGCATGTTTTGCTTGAAAGTGATTTTCTTTCAAACAAAACACCTCTGTGTCATTATAACACAGAGGTGTTGAATTATCAATCCATAAAATCAAATGGATTTACATATTTACCATCTTTTTTAACTGCAAAGTGAAGATGTGGTGGCTCGGCTATTTCACTGCTTGCTGTTGCTCCTACTCCACCTATTACTTCACCTCTTTTTACAGCCTGCCCTGCCTTTACTAAATCATTGCTTTGCAGGTTTGAATATTCTGTTTCAATACCATTACTACCTTTAATCGTTATGCTTGCGCCCATCATTTCATCCTTAATTGACCCTGTTACAACTCCATCTGATGCCGATTTCACCTGCATACCAACATCTCCACGAATGTCAATTCCCGAGTGAATTCGCCAATCCTGCATTGTTTTGTTGTAAACGAGGGCATCTGCTGAAAAGCCCTTTGTCATTTCACCTTGCAGGGGAAGCATAAGCTTTTGCGATGTTGTAGCAGGTTTTGTGGAAGTTGTAGCAACCTTTTTAACCGTTTCCTTTTTGGTAACTGGCTGTTTCTCTGGAATCACCTGGGCTATTGCAGGCACACTTGGTGGCTCTGCAAATAGTGGTATTTGTGCGCTTGTTTCATAGGCCTTTTCTCCGTCTTCATAATCACTTGTGTAGTTTCTAACATATCCTGTAGCGCCGACTATTGCAAGCCCAAGCGCAAGGAGTATGTAAAAACCCCTGTTACCGAGTAGCTTTGCTACTGCTTCATTCTTTGTCATTTTAGTTTTTTCCATATTAACACCTCCAAGGATATTGTTTCCATTTTAAAGGTGTTTATACATACTAATACTTTTTAAGCTCTGCGCCTTTATAATAGGCTTTTAAAATTTCTGGATATTTTGCGCCATTAGTTGCCATAGCATTTGCTCCATATTGGCTCATTCCAACTCCATGCCCTGAGCCTTCGGTGGTAAACACAACATTATCACCATCAAGCTTAATTTCAAAATGTGCTGATTTTAGCTTAAACATTTCACGCATCTGCACGCCTTTAATTTGCACACCACCAATTTCTATTGTTCCAATCGAATGTCCATCTGTATTTATAATTTTCCCAATCCACTTCTTTTTATTCTTATCAAACTTTGCATTGCTAAATTTTCCCTGAATTGTCTTTACAAACTCTGTTTGACTAACAACAACCGTAGAAATATAGCCGTCCTTTTTATCCTCCCCGCTACTTTTAACGCTTACAAGGTATGGCAGGTCACTTCCCCATACATCCTTGCACGCCTCGGTAAAGCCACCTGCACTTGCTGAATGAAAAACCGCTAAAATCGGCTGTTCGTTATACACCATAACCTCGCCACGGGTATCGCCTACTGCCGAGTATATTTTATTCCAATATAAATCCAGCCAGCTTTGTCCGTGACGTTCAAGCAATTGCTCTTTCGTATAATATGCATTGCAATGAGCAGGATTTGTACACACAATTGCATCTTTATGCTCTGCTGGCGCTATGGTTGGATCGTTAGTAAACTTTAAATATTTATAATACGCATAGGTTCTTGCGGCAACTGCCTGCGCTTTTAGTGCCTCTGTGTTAAATAGTGCAGGAACCTCGGCAGGAAGAACTCCCTTTAAATATTCTTCAAAATCAACCTCTTTAGTAATGCCCTCATCTGCAAAAAATACCTTTATTTGCTTTGGAATAATGCTATCTGCCTCATTAGGGCTTGTCTTATGATTACCAAAAAGCTTGCCAATAGAAGTTAGCATAACTGGCAGCGTAAATATTATAATTATAGCCCCAATATACACAAGTAATAATCGCCTCATTTGTATACCCCCCTAATTAAGTGTATTAATTATCAGATAATTTTAGAACTATCGCTATTGACACTAATTTAATTCTAATGTAATATATTATCAGAATTATAATTAAGTGAGGTGTAATATTATGAAAGAACCTAATGGTCTATTAGAGGAATTATTAAAATTAGCGGAGTCTAACAACGCTATAAGCACAGAATTTTATGAAACTTATAATGTTAAACGTGGTCTTAGAAACAGTGATGGCACAGGTGTTTTGGTTGGTTTAACTGTTATCGGAGAAGTTCACGGATACATAGTTGACGAAAATGAGAAGGTTGATGTTCATGGTCGCCTTAGCTATCGTGGAATCGACGTAAATGACTTAGTTGAAGGTTGTGAAAAAGAAAATCGTTTCGGTTTTGAAGAAGTTATTTATCTTTTACTTTTTGGTAGCCTACCAAACAAGGAACAGCTTGATTCTTTTACTGAATTTCTAAAAGAATATCGCACCCTCCCAGCAAACTTTACTGAGGATCAAATACTTAAAACTCCAAGCCCAGATGTTATGAACAAGCTTGCTCGTACTGTGCTTGCGCTTTATTCGCACGACCCAAAACCAGATGATATATCTCTTGCAAATATACTTCGTCAATCCTTAGCGCTTATTGCTCGTTTCCCAGCTATGACTGCTCACGCTTACCAGGCTAAGGCACATTACTATGACGGCAAAAGCTTACATCTACATAAAAGTAACCCAAAATTATCAATGGCGGAAGATTTCTTACATATGATGCGCCCTGATAATAAATTTACTGATGAAGAGGCGAAAATTTTAGATCTATTGCTAATACTTCACGCAGAGCATGGCGGTGGAAATAATTCATCATTTACAACTCACGTTGTTTCATCATCAGGAACTGATACATATTCTGCTATTTCAGCAGCGATTGGCTCACTTAAAGGTCCTAAGCATGGTGGAGCTAATAATCGTGTTATGGCTATGATGGAAGACATAAAAACAAATGTTAAGAATTGGGCAGACGAAGCAGAGGTTAGTGCTTATATTAGAAAAATACTTAGCAAACAGGCGTATGATAAATCTGGTCTTGTTTATGGTATTGGTCATGCAGTTTACACGCTTTCTGACCCTCGTGCAATTTTATTAAAGGAAAGAGCATTAAAGCTTGCAAAGGCTAAGGGCTTTGAAGATGAATTCAACCTTTATTCTCTTATAGAAAAAGTTACACCAGAGCTGTTTTGTGAAATCAAGGGCACTACTAAAATTATTGCCGCTAATGTAGATTTTTACAGTGGTTTTGTTTACACAATGCTTGATATTCCTGCTGATTTATACACACCACTATTTGCAATGAGCCGTGTTGTTGGTTGGTGCGCTCACCGTATTGAAGAGGTTACAGCAGGTGGCAGAATTATTCGCCCAGCATATAAAAGTGTTGTAAAAAGAAAAGCCTATGTTTCAATAGACGAAAGATAAGAAAAAAGTTGCAAAGCAACGCTTTTGCAAGCAAACCCCTAGATGGGGTGAAGATTGCTTGCGTGAAGAAATTACGATAAATTTATCATTTATTTATATATAATTATAGAAGTAATTTCGTAGCAAGAAAATAATAAAAGGCATTCCTATTCACAGGAATGCCTTTTTAAAATTCATTACAGTAGTGTGTTGTAGGGAACGGTCTTGACCGTTCCTATGCTTTATCCTAATTACTTGAAAGTAAATTATAAAAAATTTCTGCCGCTGTTGCACGTGTTACTATTTGCTTTGGTGCAAATGCGTTGCCACGAATAATTTTAAGCCCTTTTGCTATCGCAGCATAGCCTATTAACTTGCTATCTATCATTCCCTCATCAACAAAATCTGTCTTATAGGTATCTTCAAGCTCTGCTATATCGGTATAGCCAAGCAAACGAACAAGGTATTTTATTGCTTGCTCCTTTGTTATCTCTGCGTTTTCGTCCCGTTCATTAATTGTAATTATCTTCTCTGCCAACAAGCTTTCATAAACATCATAAATATCCGTTGTTTTATATTTCTCCATAGCAATAAGCGCTAATTTCAAATAATCTCGCTGTGTTATGCTTTCTTCTGGTCTATACAACCCCTCCTGCTTTATAACACCACAGGCTGCCAATGTATTTATATGCTTTTGTGAAGGGTGCCCCTCTATATCAGTAAACTGAATTGGAATATCGTCTTCATATGGCTTGCCATATTCAGAGGTTAGCTTGCCAGTTTTGGCATCAACAAAAAGTGGTTTGTTTGGCTTAAAGCTATATACCAACATAATATCTACGTCCTTTGCATTCTCAGGACTTACAACATTTTTCTTTGCCTTAGCAATATATTGAAGCTCTAAGCCCACACGGGTTATAAGCTCGTTATATGCAGAGGTTGCTGAAACAACACTATCAACAGGCTTTGTAAGAGGTGCTTCAACATCTGGCGCTTTGTATGAATTCATATTTACTAAAAATTTGTTGCCATTAGGAAGCTTTGCATCAATAACCTCGCCTGTATATGCACTTATGTAATTATTTCCGTTTATATTTGTTGAATATTGCAAAATTTTAGTATTCCCAGTAGCATCATCGTAATACCGAGTATACCCAAGCTTTACACCTATTTTTTCTTTAAACATTTTTTCAGCATCCAGAGCTGAAATTGCATTGTTTGGAATAGAGAATTTTTGAAAATCATCCCAAGCTACCTGTAATTCCTTTACAGTGGAATTATTCGCACCAATAGAAACAACAATATAATTGTTATAATAAGGCACACCATTTTCATATCGGTAAAATAAAATATTATAGCTTCCACTATTGCGAGCAATGTAATTTTTCTTAGAGCTTGGCTTAACATGGTTTGCAAGCTCTGGGCAAATTTTAGAAATATACTGCCTTGCAATATTTTCTGCACTGTTATAATCAATTACTGACAGCTTATAATCGCCATTAAAAGCACCATATTCATAGTGGCTGTAATATATAATTCTGCCCTTTTCATCAACATTTGCCGAGATATTTCCACCGCTTTTTTCGTTAGTATTTTCACCAGTCCAATAAAGGTGAAAAATTTGTGAGTTCCTTGTCATTTCTATATTACTATTAAATTTTGTATAATTATCTGGAATATCTATCTTAGCCTTTGCATTTTTGATTGCATTTTCAAGAAGCTTGTCCGTTTCTGCAAATGCTGGAATTGTGCTTATAATAAATATGAAAATCATTAAAATTGCTATTAACCTACTTTTCATCGCTCCACCTCCATAAATAGATGATAACATTTTTCAAGGTTTATAGCAATGGATTTAACTAAACTGTAATGAAAAAGTAGGCTTTGCCTACTTTTTCAAGCCTTATCCTCTAAAATTAGTGCCGATAATGGTGGCTCTGCGCCAGCAAGCCCTATAACATATACTGAATAAATTTTACCTCTTTTAAGCTCTACATCTTTTACTGTAAGCACGGTTTTATCTGTTCCTGTAACATTTATTTTAAGCGTATGCTTCCCCACAGCAACAGGCTTATACGTTGACACCTGTTTATATGCAAGGTTTGAAAATAATTTAACACCATCCTCTGTTAAAACATCAACAGCAGGGGCATTAGGTGACAGGTGAATAGCACGAATAAGCGAACGGTTTAGATAATGGTTAATTTCTGGCTCGTTGATTTTTTGCAAAGCAATATTTTCTAATTTATTAATTATAGCAACTGTGCTGTGTGTTCGTGCAAACACCCACAAGTTTTTTACAATTACAGGGTTCTTGCGAGTACCTGCAACGAAAACTTGAATTCGCACAACACCAGATTCCACCTCTAAATAACGAGTAGCCTTTCCATACTTTAAGTCTTTAAATATTAGCTGTCCATTTGCATAAACATCCACCGACGGAGCATTTGGGCTTGCGTGTAATAATCGTATATAAGCTGGTTTATTAAACAAAAGAATTCTCCTTTCATATTGTCTTATTACAGTATATGAAAGTGTAAGTTTTAGTGTGTTTCACAAATTAGTATTATACTAATTGTCGTTTTAAATGCTATTAAATTTTGAGTGATAATTTTTTGTTAGGCTAGGCACAGGTTCTCGGCAATGGTTTGTCCATTGGCGACGGTTCTGTAACAACGCATAAAGGAAAATTAGCCGAAAAATAAATAGGCATTTTAACGAAAAATTAGTATTTATCATATTATATTATAATTCTGTATATAATAGATATTACGTTAGAAGGAGGTTAGATCAGTGAACCATTGCAAGAAAAAAGAAGAAAAAATATTAATAATAAAAAAGCCCAAACCCAAAGAAGAAGAGGATTTAGACGATTTCATATTTAAAGATGAACCTGTTAAGCTCCATTCAGAGAGGTAAGAAGATCGCACATTTCATCATACGTTTTAGCTGCTGTAATCTGGTTTTTAATCCTGACGCTGTCTGCCATACCCTTTATATACCAGATTGCATGCTTGCGAGCCTCTCTTATACCTACATATTCACCCTTATACTTAATAATAAGCGCTATATGGCGTTTTGCAAGCTCAATCCGTTCAAACTGTGTTGACTTTGGCAAAAGCTCTCCTGTGCCCAAATAATGCACAGTATCACGCAAAAGATATGGGTTGCCAAGTGTTCCACGCCCTAACATAATCGCCGCACAGCCTGTTTCGTTTAACATACGCTTTGCATCCTGTGGCGAAAATATATCACCATTCCCTACAACGGGTATATTTACAGCATCTACAACCTTTTTGATTATGTCTAAATCTGCCTTTCCTGTGTACATTTGCGCAACAGTTCTCCCGTGTATTGTAAGCATAGAAGCGCCACTTTGTTCTGCAATTTTTGCTATCTCTACTGCATTTATATTATTAGCGTCCCAGCCCTTCCGAATTTTTACCGAAACAGGAACAGGCGAATTCTTAACCACGCTTTCAATGACAGCGCCAAAAATATCTGGCGACTTCATAAGCGCACCACCATCACCATTTCCAGTAATTTTAGGCGTTGGACAACCACTATTAATATCTAAAAAGCTTGCTCCATACATTAACGATTTTTCCACCACCTGTGACATAATTTCTGGCTCGTGTCCAAAAATTTGTGCGGCTGCTGGGTGCTCACAATCGTCAACATAGAGCAAACTCGATGTTTTTTTGTCATTATAATAAAGTCCCTTTGAGCTAACCATTTCTGTAAATGTTAGCCCTGCGCCAAATTCCTTGGCAATTTCACGAAACGCTCTGTCGGTAACCCCTGCCATTGGTGCAAGAAATACGTTGTTTTGCAAATTGTAAACCAAGTTAAATCTTCCCATCCTTTAATATCTCATACAAAACGCCCTCACGCAAGCCACTTGTGCTAATAATCAACGATTTTGACGATAATTTCCTCATAAGTACAGTTAAAGGCAAGCTTCCACCTATAATAATATCAGCACGAGCCTTGCCAACTCCGTCCATCTTTTTGCGTGTTTCAAGCGAGGATTTAGCAAGCTTATTGCATAATGCAAAGATGTCATTATCGCTCATTTCAAAGCCGTGCATAGGTGCATCATCTTTATTTCTTCTAAGCTTTTCAGTCTTACCAAGCGCCCTAATAGAGCCACCAAGCGCAACTATCGGCAAGTCCTTTGCGCTTTTAATCCAGTTAATTTTATCCATCTCATCAGAAATCGCTTTTTTCGCAGTAGCAATTTCATTTTGGCTGGTTTTCTTGCCCTTTAAATATGTTTCAGTAATATTTACAGCACCAAAAGGTATGCTTACAAGTCCATAATGAATTCTATCCCTAACAAGGATAATTTCTGTGCTTGCGCCACCTGTATCAACAATAACACAATCACGAATATCAAGTGTGTTCATAACACCAAGGTAATCATAATATGCTTCCTTTTCGCCTGTTACAACCTCAAGGTTTATCCCAAGCTTTGCAAGTGGTGCCGTTATAGCTTCAGGGTTGCTCGCTATTCTAACAGCCGCAGTAGCGATAGGATATATTTTTTCCACTTCATATTCATCTATATGGCGCTTAAATTCACGCATAACATCAAGCATTTTCCCAATTGCATTTGGCTTTAATGTTTTTTCTGCTCCCATTCCTTCGCTTAAACGCACTATTTCTTTAAATTGTTCTATAAGCTTGAATTCTCCACCTATAACCTCTAATATATTCATTCTAACAGAGTTTGAACCAAGGTCAATTATCGCAATTTTAATTTCAAGCACCTCTTTCTTGGGTTAAGAATTGAGTATTAAGGATGGATTGAATAATTTGGTGCTTCCTTAGTTATATATATATCATGCGGGTGACTTTCTTTAAGCCCTGCCCCTGTTATTCTTGTAAATTTGCCATTTTCTTTTAGGTCTTTAATTGTTCCAGTTCCACAATAGCCCATACCTGCACGAAGTCCGCCAAGTAATTGGTAAACAGTATCAGAAACTGCACCCTTATATGGAACTCTACCCTCAACGCCCTCTGGAACAAGCTTTTTGCTGTCCGTTTGGAAGTATCTGTCCTTACTGCCCTCTGCCATTGCACTAAGCGAGCCCATACCACGATAAACCTTGAACTGTCTGCCTTGATATATTTCGGTTTCGCCAGGGGATTCCTCACACCCAGCAAACAAGCTACCAATCATAACAACGTCAGCCCCTGCCGCAATTGCCTTTGCAAGGTCACCAGAATATTTAATTCCGCCATCAGCAATTACTGGTATTCCGTATTTATGTGCAACATTTGCAACATCAAAAATTGCAGTAATCTGTGGCACGCCAATACCTGCAACAATACGAGTTGTGCATATTGAACCAGGACCTATGCCAACCTTTATTGCATCTGCTCCTGCTTTTATCAAATCCTCTGCCGCCTGTGCAGTTGCAATATTGCCTGCAATAACAGGAATTTCAGGGAATTTACTTTTTAATAATTTAACTGAATCTATAATGCCCTGCGAATGACCATGAGCAGAATCAAGAACTAAAATATCTGCCTTTGCTTCAATTAACGCCGCCGCTCTCTTTTCCAAATCTAAAGTAACGCCAACCGCCGCTGCAACAAGCAAACGTCCACCCTCATCACGAGCAGAACTTGGATACCTAACTGCCTTTTCAATGTCTTTTATAGTAATAAGCCCTTTTAGTGTACCATAATCATCAACTATTGGAAGCTTTTCAATTTTATGCTTTTGTAGAATCAACTCTGCCTGTGCAAGAGTTGTCCCCTCTGGCGCAGTAACTAAGCTTTCACTTGTCATAACCTCTGAAATTTTGCGTGAAAAATCCTTTTCAAAACGCAAATCACGGTTAGTTAAAATACCAACCAATTTGCCATCCACAGTAATAGGCACACCACTTATTTTATATTTACCCATAAGCTTGTCCGCATCTTGAAGCGTGTGTTCTGGTGAAAGTGAAAATGGGTCAACTATAACGCCATGCTCTGAACGCTTAACCTTGTCAACCTCCATAGCTTGCTCGTCAATCGACATATTCTTATGAATAACGCCAACACCACCCTCACGAGCAACAGCAATTGCAAGGCGTGACTCTGTAACGGTATCCATAGCCGCACTTATGATAGGAATATTTAGGCTTATTTTTTTTGTAAGCTTAGTTGAAAGGTCAACCTCGTTTGGAAGTATCTCGGACTTTTGTGGTATAAGCAAAACATCGTCAAAGGTTAAACCTTCTTTTACAAATTTCTCTTCAAACAACATCTAATCGACCTTCTTTTCAAAATTATTTAGTATTACATAGTATATCAAAATTTACTACTATCAGTCAACACATAAATTTAAACAAATTTTATTCCTCAATTATCTTTTCAAGTATAATTTTGTACAATTGTGCTGCCTCATTTTCAAAACGCTTTGCAATTTCCTCGGCAGACGCTCTTGTTCCTGCGAAAAGGTTTACTTCAAGTAGTGGCACACCACTTTCATATATCCCGCATTTTGCAAGGTATTTTTTACGGTCAATCGGCACAATGTCTGCAACAATTTCCCTGCCCCTTGCCATTTGCGAAAGGGTTTGCTCTGCCGTATCATCAATTCTATCACGAATGCTAAGCGGTATCTTGTCCTTAAAAAGGCGCACAGTTTCAAGACCTTTTTCCGTTATGTCATACCTCTGCTCTCCCTCAACCGTAACCGTCGCTACCATTTGAAGCTTAACCATATCAAGCATAAAGTCTATCATAGTAAAATAGTCTAAAATTTCACCCCACACAAGCGTTTCTTGCAGGTTTTCCTCTGTCATAGAAAGCTTAAACGAACGGAGCGTATATAAAATTATTAATCTTGTTTGCACATCATCAAAATACAATTTCATCACCCTATCTTATATAATACCACAATTTACATTTATTTAAAAGTATGTTATTATAAATTTAGGTGATTTTTTTGAAAAACAATGAATTAATTTTAAATAACTTTGAAAAAAGTGGAATAATTGATGTAGGTTTTGCAAAGGTGGATAGCGAACTTCCTTTTGCTATATCTATTATAGTTCCGCTGTCTAACTATGTAATTGGGCAGATTACAGATAAGCCAACCTTTGAATATTTTCATCATTATAGAGCGGTGAATGCTTTTATAGACAATGCCCTGCTAAAATGTGGGCTTGAAATAGGTAGAATGGGTTATGACTATTTATGTGTCGGCGCATCGCATTCAGTTGGCGAATATACAGGCAAATTTCAGCATAAAACTGCCGCACGCCTTGCAGGGCTTGGCAGAATAGGAAAAAGTGCACTTTTTATTTCAGATAAACATGGCGCAAGGGTTAGGCTCGGCACAATATTAACTAATATGCCGTTCGACGTTGGAACGCCCTCAGAGCAAGATTGTGGAGATTGCAACGATTGTGTCACAGAATGCCCTGCAATGGCGATTAGTGGCGTAAATTTCCACTCAGGCATAAACCGAGAAGAAATGTACGACGCCAAAGCGTGTAGCGAATATATGAAACGCAATTTTCAACATATCGGCAGAGGCTCTGTGTGTGGGATATGTATTAAAGTGTGTCGAGGGTAAAACAGGCAGTGCTTTCGCTATATTTTAAGCAAATCAGCTTTTATGAGGTAATTTTTCAAACGGTTCAAATCAACAACATAATCATTTGCACGAGATATTGGATTAGCATGACGAACATTAGGCTCTTGTTGATTGGATTTTTCAAAGCGTTTTATTAATTTATTACGATACTCATCAATTACTATTTTTCCTGATATTATATCAAAAAAATCCAAATGCAAATCTTTATTATTGATAAGATACCTTGCATCTGAAAAAACCTTTTTCCTCGTTCTGTCGTTCGTTAGTTCTGGATAATCACTTTTAAGATATTCCAAAAAATTATGCTTAATTATATCTTCATTATCTTCGAAATCTTTTGTACTTGTTAACATTATTAATCAACCTTTCTTTTGTAATTCTGTGTATATAATAATTATAATCTATTGAAATATATTTTGCAATAGTCAATAACAATTAGGGTTGCGCCGAAGGTGCAAGTTCGATCCCAACACATACTTAAAATGAAAAAGACACTACAAAATTTGTAGTGTCTTATCTGGTGGGAACAATAGGGATCGAACCTATGACATTCTGCTTGTAAGGCAGACGCTCTCCCAGCTGAGCTATGCTCCCATAATCTTTGTTCTTTGTTCTTTGCTCTTTGCTCTAATATAAGAAGTCTGAAGCCAAAGATCGGACTAAATCGCAACCTTTGACCTCGTTCGACCTCGAATGGTGACCCATAGGGGAATTGAACCCCTGATTCCGCCGTGAAAGGGCAGTGTCTTAACCTCTTGACCAATGGGCCATACAGTAGATGTTACTTGGTAGCGGCAGGTGGACTTGAACCACCGACCTAACGGGTATGAACCGTTTGCTCTAGCCAGCTGAGCCATGCCGCCACATAAGCCGCCGTTAACCAGCGGCAAATGATATTCTAATACAAATTGACACATTTGTCAACACTTTTTTGAAAAATAATTCGAAAAATGTTTTACACACTCATAAAAATCTCTTCAAACTTGGCTGCATCTATGGTTTCATTCTCTAATAATTCGTTTGCAACTGCCACAAGCTTTACCATATTTTGTGTGATTAAGTCTGTGCAACGCTCGTAAGCTGTGTCGATAATCGTCTTAATTTCCTCATCAATTTGCGCCGCAACATTTTCGCTGTAATGAGGTGTTTGTGAATAATCCTTGCCCAAAAATACCTCTGGGTTTGCTGAACCAAAGGTCATTGGCCCTAATGTATCGCTCATACCATACTTAACAACCATACTTCTTGCAAGTGCTGTTGCACGCTCTATATCGTTCGATGCACCTGTTGAAATATCATCAAGTGATAGTTTTTCTGCCACTCTACCACCAAGTAGAACGGATATTGTGTCTATCATTTCAAGCTTTGATGAATAATATCTATCCTCGGTAGGCAAATGTAAGGTGTATCCTCCTGCGCCACCACGAGGGATAATTGAAACCTGATGCACAGGGTCCTGTGATGGAAGAAGCCTTGTAACAACTGCGTGACCAGCCTCGTGGTATGCTGTAAGCTTACGCTCTTTTTCTGAAATAACACGAGCCTTTTTCTCTGGCCCTGCGATAACCTTTATAATTGCATCTTCAAATTCTTTCATTCCAATAACTAATTTGCCACGTCTTGCAGAAAGCAGTGCCGCCTCGTTTGAAAGGTTTTCCAAATCTGCACCAGAAAAGCCTACTGTGGTTTTTGCAATAACGGTTAAGCTAACATCGTCAGCAAGCGGTTTTTTGCGTGTGTGTACCTTTAAAACCTCTTCCCTGCCCTTAACATCTGGCGCACCAACGTGAACCTGTCTATCGAAACGTCCTGGACGAAGAAGTGCTGGGTCTAATATGTCTGGTCTGTTAGTTGCCGCAATTATAATTACGCCTTGATTATCACCAAAGCCGTCCATTTCAACCAATAATTGATTAAGTGTTTGTTCACGCTCGTCATGACCACCACCAAGACCTGCGCCACGGTGACGTCCAACTGCGTCAATTTCATCTATAAATACGATTGATGGAGATGCCTTTTTCGCCTGCTCAAAAAGGTCACGCACACGAGATGCACCAACTCCGACAAACATTTCTACGAAGTCCGAACCACTTATGCTGAAAAATGGCACGCCTGCCTCTCCTGCTACTGCCTTTGCAAGCAAGGTTTTACCTGTTCCAGGAGGACCAACTAAAAGCAAGCCACGAGGAATTCTTGCGCCAAGCTCTATAAACTTTTTAGGTTGCTTTAAGAATTCAACTATCTCTTCTAATTCGGCTTTTTCTTCATCTGCGCCTGCAACATCTTCAAAGGTTACTTTTTTAGCATTTTCATTTACCATTTTCGCCTTGCTTTTACCAAACTGCATAACCTTTCCGCCGCCGCCACCCTGTGACTGCTGCAAAAAGAATACCCAAAATACAACAAAAATTACAACAAGAACAAGCGTTGGCAAGATTGTTATCCACCAAGGTGGAGCTGTTGGTGGCTTTGGATTAAATTTTAACGTGCCTGCGTCCATTTGCTTTTTAATAGTATCGCCCAAATCACGATACAAAACTTCCATAGTAGGTATGGTTACTTCCATTTTCGTTCCGTCGTTAAGTATTGCAGAAGCCTTTTGCTCTACTATTTCAAGCTCTTTCACATTTCCTGTTTGAACTGCCTTGTATAGGTCGGAATACATTTTTGGTTGACCTGTTGGCATACTTGTATATAAGCCAAAAATTATTAATATAACTGTAAATAACAGTATATAAAAGCTTATACCTTTTACATATTTGTTCATATTTTCACCTCATCAATGTTGCGCTAATTTATATTATCCCCAATATGTTAACACAATAATATCAAAATTACAATTTAATTTTATATTACAAGCACAAAATTTATTCTATTTTTCATAAATCGAACGTTTTAACGCCCCTATGTATGGTAGATTTCTATATTTATCTGCGAAATCAAGCCCATAACCAACAACAAATTCATCTGGAACTTCAAAGCCAACATAATCTGCATCAAATTTCACCATTCGCCTTGATGGTTTGCTTAGCATAGTTACTACCTTTATGCTGTTTGCACCCCTCTGAACAAGTAGCTTTTGAAGGGTTGAAAGGGTTACGCCTGTGTCAATAATGTCCTCTATAACAAGCACATCTTTGCCCTTAATGTCAACATCCAAATCCTTTTTAATTGTTAGCTTTCCAGAGGATATAGTTTCCATCCCATAGCTCGACACGCTCATAAATTCAATGGTTACAGCCATTTTTAAATAACGAATAATATCTGCTGCAAAAAAGGCACTACCTTTTAAAACAAATATAGCAACAATTGGCTTATCACCATAAAATTCGTTAATCTCTTTCGTTAATTCTTGAACACGCTTTGCAATTTGCTGTTCGGTAAAAAGCACTTTTTCTATGTCATTTGTCATTTGATTTCACCCCATTAATAGTTATTATACCACTTGCAAGTGATACTGTAACTCCCCCTGGTAAAATAGTACACTTGCCACCATAATTTTTTTCTGCAATTGAAATAATTGAATCAATATGCACAAGCCCAATTTCCACTTCTTGCTGTTTTGGTAGGGCACGCTTTAATAGTCTACGTTTTATTGCAAGTGGCAAAGGGTTAAAGCTTTTTACTTCTATCCTTGCTGAATTTCCATTAATTAATATATATTTATCCATAATTCCGTTTGTATATTCCTGCAAAAATTCTTCTTCTGTGGCTAATATTTGTATTGTCCTTGAGATTGTGTCAATTCCTGACCTTTGCAAAATTGGTGGCATTACATTGTGACGAATATCGTTCCTTTTATAATTGTCTTCAAAATTTGTAATATCTATTCGTGGATTTAAATTATTTTCCTCGCAATATTCCTCGATTTCCTGCCTGTTAATTTCTATCAACGGGCGAATAATTTTGCCCCTAATTGGCTTTATACCTGTTAGACCGCTTAGCCCACTTCCACGCATTAGGTGCATAAAAAATGATTCTGTGCTGTCATTTGCGCTATGTGCAGTTGCTACCACGCTATTTGGAATTTGCTCTATTAGGCTGTCGAAATAATTATAGCGAACCTCTCGCCCTGCTGTTTCAAAGGAAATTTTATGCTCCTTTGAATATTGTAAAACGTCTACTTTTTTGCTAAATGCCCTAATTCCTAAGCCATTACAAGTATTATGAAAAAACTGCTCGTCCTCATCTGCCTCATCACGAAAGCTATGGTTAACGTGCGCCGCATACAGTTCAAAACCACGAAGTGCACGCAAGCTATTTAGAATACTTAGCATACAAAGTGAATCGTGCCCCCCAGAAACAGCCGCAATTACTACTGTTCCTTTTTTAATCATATTAAATTTATCAATAGTAAGTAAAACCTTTTTCGCTAAATTATTCATTTCCTAACCTTCTCGGTGTTCAGTATCTATTGACATAAAACGAGTAAATTCGCCCTGCCATTTTAGGTGAACTCTGCCTGTTTCACCACTACGATGCTTAGCGATAATAACCTCTGCCTCACCTGGGAATTCGCTATCCTCTGGGTGATAATAATCATCACGGTACAGCATCATTACAATATCTGCATCCTGCTCTATCGCACCAGACTCACGAAGGTCTGAAAGCATAGGCCTTTTATCTTGACGTTGTTCACTTGCACGGCTAAGCTGTGAAAGTGCTACAACAGGAATTTGCAAATCCTTTGCAAGCATTTTAAGTGAACGAGATATTTCCGAAATTTCCTGCTGACGGTTATCCGTTCGTCTTGAAGCCTGCATTAGCTGAATATGGTCGACAATTATTAAATCAAGCCCATGCTCTGCTGCAAGCCTTCTGCATTTTGCACGCATTTCCATTACAGAGGTTGCCGCTGTATCATCAATATATATTGGTGCTTGTGATAGTATGGAAAGCGCAGTTGTAAGCTGTGCCCAATCATTAGGCTGCATTTTTCCTTCTTTAATTTTGCTACCTTCTATCATCGCTTCTGAAAACCATATTCTATTAACAATTTCCTCTTTGCTCATCTCTAAGCTAAAAATTGCTACCTTAGAATTCTTTTTAAGTGCGGCGTGTTGGGCTATGTTAAGCGCAAAGCTTGTCTTACCCATAGCAGGCCTTGCGGCAACAAGTATTAGGTTTGATTTATTAAGTCCAGATAAAAGGTCGTCTAACCTGCCAAAGCCAGTAGGTACGCCTGTTATCTTTGTTTTGCTTGCAGCTTGCTCGGATAGGTGTGCAAAATTTACAGAAAGTATATCTCGAATTGGCGTAAAACCAGACATATCTCGGTTTTGTGCTATGTCAAATATTTTTTGCTCTGATAGGTCAATTATTTTTTCGGTTGCTTCCTCACCCTCATAGGCAAGGCTTGAAATTTCGTTTGCTGTTTCTATTAGTCGCCTGCGTGTTGCATAATCCGACACAATTTTTGCATAATGTCGCACATTGGCACTTGTTGGAACTGCTGTCGCAATTTCAACAAGATACATTTCGCCACCAATTTTATCAAACGTACCACGTCTTTTAAGCTGTTCTGCAAGAGTGATTACGTCTATTGGCTTGTCTATATTAAACAGGTCTAAAACTGCCTCGAATATCTCTTTATTGCGTGGGTCATAAAAGCCTGTGGGCTGCACAAGCTGCATAACAGAGCCAACACAATTCCTGTCAAGTAGCATTGCACCTAAGACAGATTGTTCTGCCGCCTCGTTATATGGGGTTACCTTTACAATAGAGGTATCCATCAACCTTCCTCCACCACAACTTTAATGCTTGAAGTAACCTGTGGGTGTAGCCATATAGCTACATTCTGAGTTCCTGTTGTTTTAATACCCTCGTGTGCGTCTATCCAACGCTTGTCCAGCTTGATTTTATGTTGTTTTTCCAAAACTTCTGCAATATCCTTTGCTGTTACCGAACCAAAAAGCTTGCCACTTGCCCCTGCTTTTGCTTTAATCTTTACTTCTAATTGCTTCAACCTTTCAGAAAGCTTTTGAGCGGTTTCAAGCTCAGCCTCCTTACGGTGCAAGCTTGCCTCGTGCTTACCCTTTAAAACATTTAAGTTTGTAGCTGTCGCCTCGATTGCAATACCTTTTGGGAAAAGCGAATTTCGTGCAAAGCCATCTGCAACTGTTACTATTTCACCCTTTTTCCCTGTTCCTTTTAAATCCTGCAATAATATTATCTTCAATGTATTATCCCCCTACTCCTCTACTTTATCTATAGCATTTTTCAACATTTCAACTGCTCTATTCATTGAAATACCTTGTAATTGTGCACCTGCAACGGTCATATGTCCACCGCCACCTAAAATCTCTAATACAATTTGGACATTAAAATTACCAAGTGAACGCCCACTAATTATTACTTTATCATCATTTTTGCAAAGCACAAATGATGCAGTTATTCCAGATATATTAAGTAGCTCATCTGCCGCTTGGCTGGTGATTAAATTCGCCTGTTGTTCTTCCTCGTTCCAAACGGAAATTGCAATAATTTCTTTGTAGATTTCAGCATTTGAAACAATCCTTGCCTTTTTAATATATGTTCCAATATCGTTTTGGAAAATACGCTTTACAGCAGTTGTATCAACACCCATTCTTCGCAGGAATGATGCTGCCTCGAATGTTCTTACACCTGTTTTCAAGGTGAAGTTTTTCGTATCAAGCGTTATGCCAGAATACAAGGCCTGTGCTTCGCTTGCTGATATTTTAGGGTTTTCGTCCATATATTGAATAATTTCTGTTACCATTTCACTTGCTGATGATGCATACGGTTCGTGATATGTCAAAACTGCATCATCTATAAATTCTGTCCCACGCCTATGATGGTCTATTAAAACAATATCTTCTATTAAATTTAATAGCTTTGGTGATTCTGTATAGCTTGGATTGTGAGTATCTACAACAATTAAAAGTGAGTTATCAGAATACATTTGTAGCGCCTGTGCCTCTGAAATAACAAGTTCTTTATAACCCTCGTCATTTTCTACACTATTTAAAAGCCCCTTTGCAACGCCATGAATTGGCGACGAAACTATATATGGCCTTACGCCACGGTTTAGCACCATTCTACAAAGCCCTATTGATGCACCCATACTGTCGGCATCTGCATTGCGATGTCCCATAATAAATACTTCACTTGCTTGGTCTATAAGCTCTCTAAGGGCATACGCTACAACCCTTGGTTTAACCTTTGTATTTTTTTCAAAGCTTTCAGAATGTCCTCCAAAGAAACGGAAATGCTCGGAATCCTTTATTACTACTTGGTCACCACCACGACCTAATGCCATATCAACAGATGCCCTTGCAAATGCGTCGCTTTTACAGATGCTATCACCCTTACCAATGCCAATGCTTAGGGTAACAGGTATTTTATTTCCAACACTTATTTCGTGAACCTTATCTAATATATCAAACTTTTTCTCTATTGCTTCATCAAGGTTTTGATTTTGAAATATAACATAATATTTATCTTTTTCATATTTCCTTGCAACACCACAAATTCCACTTACCCAGCCGTTAATCATTTGCTCTATTGTTGCAGAAAGATGTGCGTGCTCGGTATCCGGGGTATTTTTAAGCAGTTCCTCATAATTATCCACCATTAAAACGCAGGAAATCGCTTGAACATTTTCAAATTTCTTTAAATTTTCACGCTCTAATGTTCGGTCTATCCAATATAGGACGATAGAATAATTTTTAGCCTGTTTATCCATAAATTCTACTACATTTCCTACCACCTGATAATATTTATCATTATGGTCTACAAATATAGAAATATCATTTTTATTTTCTAAAATTTTGAGAATTTGAACATCTGGCACAACAGCTTGTATTGGCTGTTCAATTGCATTTGCCTGCACTATATCAGAAAATTTCCGATTACACCACATAACTGTTCCAGAAAGGCTTAGAACCATCATTGGAAGTGGAAAATTTATCATTGAATCCTTCGTTGCATTATCTAAATGAAATGTTAAATTTTCAATATAGCTTGCAATTTGCTGTTGCTTTGTTTTTTTGTTTGTGATGTAGTAAACAGAAAGTGCAGCAGCAACAATGATTTCTCCTGTTGCAACATAATACTGCCCTGCAATAATTGTAGCAATTGCAAACATAGCAATTACTACAAAATATATCCTTACACCCATTATTAGCTTTGTAAAAAACCTTTTATTGTCCATCTTTTTCCTCCTTAGGGCTTAACTCTCGGAAATCAAAAAAGGAATCAATTGTTGCCGCAAAAACCAATGAATACATTAATATGGAAGATAACGAAAACCCCAAAACAGTAATTGCTACATATATTAACATTCTTGCCCAGCTATTGTCAACCTTTTTGCGCACTTGAAAATCGAACAAAGAAAAACCACATACTGCCATAGCCCCTATAATAACTACTGCAATATTTAAAAATGCCGCATTGATTGTATGAATTGGGAAAGCAGATGCACCAAAAAGCGAAACAAAAAGTGCAATTATAGAAGTTTTAGAAATTTTAAATTCACTAAACATAGGAAAATTTGAAACATCAAATTTAAAAAGCCCTAATATTAGCTTAATTAACATAAAAGCCACAAAGCAAAAAGCAAGTATAGAAAGTATCATAATCGCTGGAAAAAGAAGAGTGTACATATCAGATATATAAACAAGCGTGTTCGCTATTTCACCACGAAAGGTAGTTGCTTGATCTGCTGTTATATTACCAAGCATTTTTTGTAGCTGTTCAGTAGAAACTGTTTCAAAAGTTTGCTTAATTTGCTCAAAGCTTTTATTTATTGCAATATTTATTATATTTTGCCCCATTTTCATATTTAACTCTGAAATGGACGCAACAAAAGAAAGCAATATTGCACCTGACGAAAGGAGCACACCCTGCAAAAATTGAAGCCTTCCCCTAAAGGTTAAAACCATTATAGGTATAAAAGCTATCATCATTATAAATGAAACTATGGATAATATTGTTAAAATCATCTCTTGTTTACCTCGTACTATATATTAAAGAATATTATACCATTATAATTTATTAAAAGCAAATATATTGACGATTTATGTAAAAAATTTTATATAAATAATTACCATAATATGACAATTCTCACTTTGTTATTGTACTATAATAAATGGACAGGCTATTACACTTATGATAAGGAGGTTTATTTGTGGAAAAAAGTAGCGTTTTATCACAATATAACATAACCAAAAAACGATTTTTAACAGTTAGGAGCTCACTTGGTGGCGCTATAAGCTTTTTGCTTGGGAGGGCAGTGATATTTGGTGTCATTTCACCATTTGGGCTTGCATACCTTGCAGCGTATGTTGGGAATAACCCAACTAAATCTTGGCAATGTGTCATAGTTGCCCTGCTTGCGCTTGCTGGCGCACTTACAGCAGGCTTTGATGTGATTTTTATAAAATATATGCTTGCCTTTGTGCTTTTCGGGCTTATATATATAGCGGTTACAACCCTAACAGATAGCCGAAAGAATTTTACTGTGGCTGGAATTGCAGGTGCTTCTCTTGCAATTTCAGGCATAGTTTTTGCATCACAAACTGGTTTTGTAGCGTATGATTTACTAATGCTCTCCATTGAATGTGCAGTTTGTACCGTTTTTACACTCATTATTCAAAAATCGCTCCCAATGGTTTACACAACATTTGGCACAAGGCAGGTGCAAACAGAGGAGCTTATTGGATTTTACGTCCTGCTTGTACTTTCAATTTTAGGCTTTAATGGGCTTTCTGTTGCAGGAATATCTATTGGAAACTCACTTGCGGCGCTTGTAATTATGGTCGTTGCCCTTGTTGGTGGGGTGTCCGTTGGCGCAACTGGTGCTATTGGTGTTGGAATAATATGCTCTATGAATTCATTTCCTGCAACGGAGCTTTTAGGTGTATATGGTTTTTGCGGGCTTGTAGCAGGAATTATGAGCAAATTTAACCGTGCAGGCATTATTCTTGGCTTTGTAGTTGCAAATTCTGCACTTTCATTATACTATGGAGGCTTTGATGGTGGTGTATTTACTATTTTTGAGCTTACACTTGCCACCTTATTATTTTGCTCCATTCCAAAATCAATAATAATAGAGTTAGAGCAATTAGTTGCAAAAAGTAGGTCAAGTAGCACAGTTACTCAAAAATCTATTGATGCTATTACCTATAAACTAAACAGCATTTCTGCATCGTTTGAACACCTTGCCAACACTTTTTCAGATATTACAATGCCAAGGCAAGTTGATAATTTTGCAGATTACACAATTCTATTTGATAAGACAGCAGACAAAATATGCAAGCGTTGTGGGCTCAAATTTATATGTTGGGAAAGGGAATTTAGCTCTACCTATGATGCAATGACAAAGCTTGTTCCAATACTTAAAGAGCGTGAAGAGGTAAAGGTTACAGATGTTATTCCTTACTTTGCAAATAAATGCGTTAAAATAGGCGAGTTTATACAGGAATTAAACAAAACGCATAGTCAATATAAATTAGATATGCTGTGGCAAAACAGGGTTAGCGAGAGCAAAGAACTTGTTTCTGAACAGCTTTTGGGTGTTTCAAAAATAATGGATAACCTCGCAAATGAAGTTGATAAGCAGTTTATTTTTGACAATCGCCTTGAAAACCAGTTATATATTGAGCTTGAAAGGGCAGGAATTAAATGTAATGATATTACTGCTTTTAAAAATAGCTATGGTAGATATGAAGTGTCTATAAGGGCAAAAGCGTGTGGGGCAGAAAAAAAATGTGATAGTGATATAATTCCAATAACTTCAAGAGTTCTGGGCAGACAAATGTGTAATCAGCAAGAGGCTTGTGGAAGCGTGCAGGGTAATACAAGATGCACAATAAAGCTTATAGAACACGAAAAATACTCTGTAACCTGTGGCGCAACAAGGCGAACCAAGGACGGACAAACAGAATGTGGCGATAATTACAGCTATATGCCTATTTGTGATGGTAAATATGTGCTTGTTTTAAGTGATGGTATGGGCTGTGGCGCAAAGGCTGCAAGCCAATCTAACACAACTATCGAGCTTTTGCAACACTTTTTAAACGCTGGCTTCGACAAGCAAAGTGCAGTTAAAATGATAAATTCTGCCTTGCTAATAAAAACATCTGAAACCTCAAATGAATGCTTTGCAACAATTGATATAACCGTGCTTGATTTATTTAGTGGTGAGGCAGAATTTATTAAAATTGGTGCAAATACTACCTATATTAAAAATGAAAAAGGAATTCAAAAGATAAATTCAACCTCACTCCCAGCAGGAATACTTAGCAGTGTTGATATGGAAACATCAAAAATGACTTTTAAAGGCGGTGATTATATAATTATGCTAAGCGACGGAGTACATAGTGCTTGCGATAACTGGATTGAAGATTTTTTACTTAATCATAATTATAATTCCCCCCAAATAGTAGCTGATGAAATTATTACAGAAGCAATTAAAATGAAAAACGGCAAAATAGACGATGATATGACAGTTATAGTCGCAAACATTGCTTGATTGTATAATATCTCAAAATATGGTGATAATGTTATTAAATGGAGGTATGTACATGACAAACAAAAGTGCAAAACGAGTGGTTATAATTAACGACCTAAAAAGTAGCTGTATTGAACAAGCAATTTTTATATTAAAAGATAATGAGCCTTCCGAATGTAGCACAGATATTATGGAAGAAGCAAACCAAATAGTATATAGCTATATTAGGCAGGTACAAGCAGGACAATTTAGAGCGGTTACGAAAAAAAAGAATTGGTTTAGGTGGCGAGGGCAACATTAACATCTTTAAAAAATGACTTACTTTAAAATTTAAAGTAAGTCATTTTTTTTACGATTTATTCTTCATATCAAGAATTTTTCCCTCGTACATACGCTTGCCTGCAACATTAATATTTAGCGCTTTTTCGTAGGCTTTTATAATTGAGTATTCCCTTAATGTAACTATTGAAACCGCCAAACCTTTATTACCATTCCTACCAGTTCTTCCTACTCTATGCAGGTATTCCATAGCATTTTGTGGCATTGTCACATTAAACACACACGAAATTCCGTCTATATGAAGCCCCCTTGCGGCTATGTCTGATGCAATTAGGAATTGCAATTTACCTGTTTTGAAATCCTCCATTGTGCGTTTCCTATCAAGCTTTACGTTTGCACCGTGGATATTTTCAGTAGGCATTTTATGATAATTAAGCTTATCCGTCGCAAGTTCAATTTCGTCTGCTTGATTTATGAATATCATTGCCCTTTGGGGGTTTAATATCCCTGCAACCTTCCTTAAAACTTCAATTTTATCCCTTTGCTCGGCAATAAAATATATATGCTCAATTGTTTCAGGAACAGAGATTTCGTTTCCAATTGTAACAACTTCTGCCTCTTTCATAAGCGTCTTTGCTGAATTTACAGTTTCGTCAGAAATCGATGCAGAAAAAAGCAGCATTTGCCTGTCCTTTAATGTGGTTTTAATAACCGCTTTAATACTTTCCAAGTTATTTTTATCCATCAATTTATCTGCTTCATCAATAACAATTGTTTTTATCGTATGTGCCGATATTTTCTTTTTCTTAATTAGCTCTAAAATTCTACCTGCTGTACCTACAATAATTTGTGGCTTTTCCTTTAATTTTTCAATTTGCCTTAAGATATTCACATTTCCGACAATTGGAACACCGCTAATCTTTAGCCGAGAATTTTCAGCTAAAAGCTCTATTTGGCGTTGTATTTGAACTGCAAGCTCGTGTGTTGGCACTAAAACTAATGTATTCATCTCTTTTGTCGCTTGTTTAAGCCTTTCAAAGAGTGGCAATAAATATGCTAATGTTTTGCCACTCCCTGTTTGTGATTGCACAATTAAATCTTTGTTTTCTAATATCAAAGGAATTACCCTTGCTTGTACGTCGGTAGGGGTTATAATATTCTCTTTTTGTAATGCATTCACAAGCACTTGGCTTAGGTTTTCAAATTTATTTATCATAATACTCCTTATACTATTTCGCATTTGAAATCTCTATAAAAATAATTGGAATTCAAATGCGAAATGGTGTGGCTGTTAGCTTGCTATGCAAGCCTTACACCACCCAAATCCAGTTTCAAACTGGATTTGGTATTAATTGCACTTTGAATATCCACAATTTGGACAGGTCGCACAGCCCTCTGCTAAATGCAGATGAGTCTTACATTCTGGGCATTTGTTAGGTGAAACATCCTTAGCTGCCTCAATTGCACCATTAGGATTATGCTTAAAATATTCCTTTTCTAATGCCTTTGCTATAATATCAGCGCAGGACATACCATTTATAACACGCTCACCCTTGCTTTTTACAACGGTGCAGGCAGCACATTTTATGCCTTTTAGCTGGTCAACAATTTCATACACCTTAGTACCAGAACGTAGCGCAAGCGAAATTAGTCGGTTAAGCCCTGCAATGTTAGACTCACAAGTACCACTTTTTGAAGTGTTAATAAAAGTTTCTACTATATTATTATTACCATCTCTATTAATAGTCAAATAAAACGAACCACAGGCATTATAAAATTTATTTGTACTGCCACAGGTTTCGCCAAAATCATTTCTGCTTATTGGCTCAATATGGTCAAGTAGGTGTTTTGCAGGCGCTGTTTCAGTAGCTGACGAGGTTGTTGTTAATATTCCACTCCTTGCACAACCATCACGGTAAATTGTAACACCTTTAAGTCCCATTTCCCACGCTTGTGTATATAAATCCTTAACCTGCTCTACTGTGAAATCATTAGGCACATTTACAGTAGATGAAATAGATGCATCTATATATTTTTGCGATGCAGCCTGCATTTTCAGCCTTTCCAAATAATTTAGCTCCATTGCTGTTGTAAAATATTCTGGAAGCTCATCTTCGGTATCTATATCGTTAAGGTTCATATATTGCTGAACAATTGATGTGTAAATTGTGTAATATACATCCTCACCGTGAAGTGATTCTGTTTTACGTTGGTATGATTTTGCATAAATCGGCTCAATGCCACCTGAAATGCCAAGCATTGTTGAAAGCGTTCCAGTAGGCGCACAGGTTAAAAGCTGTGAATTACATAGTCCATACTGTTCAACTAATTCTTTTACGTCCTCTGAAATATTAGTCTTGAAAAATTCACTTGCCAAAACTGCAGCCTTGTTATACTTAGGATATGCACCCTTTTCCTTAGCCAAAAGCGCCGATTGCTCTATTGCTGCATTTACCATAGTATAACCAATTTTGTTAGAAACATTAACTGCTTCATCACTGCCATACTTACAGCCAATCTGGATTAACATATCACCAAGCCCCATTATTCCAAGCCCAATTTGCCTCCAATTTCTAACACTTTCACGTTGCTCCGGAAGTGGGTGAAGCTCTAAGCCCTCATCTAGCACCTCATTTAGCGCAACAACTGCTTTTTTAACAGCCTTTGCAAATTCAGCATAATCAAATTTCGCCTTACTACTAAATGGCTTTGTAACAAATTTCGAAAGGTTAACACTACCAAGCAAACAGCTACCACCAGCAGGCAATGGCTCCTCTGCACAGGGGTTGACTCCTGCATATTCAAATTCATCATCTTCGCTTAGCAAATTCCAATTTTTTATTCTATCCCAAAATAGAATTCCTGGCTCTGCCATATTCCAATTGTTTTCGCAAAGTCTTTCCCAAAGAGCCTCTGGGCTTACTTCTCGTTCTATAATCTCACCTGTTTCAGGGCGCACAAATTTCAATTTCCACTGCTCACCCTTTAAAAGGCAATTCATAAAATCGTCAGATATTTTAACAGAAACATTTGCCTTTGTAACCTTTGTTAAATCATTTTTAATATCAATAAATTTTTCAATATCTGGGTGAGAACAGTCCATAGATAGCATAAGCGCACCACGTCTGCCAAATTGCCCTATAAGCTCTGTAACCATACTATACAGGTTCATAAAGCTAACTGCACCTGTTGTTTCCTTTGCTGCATTATTAATCTTAGCACCAGATGGCGACAATTTTGATAAATCAACGCCACACCCTCCACCATAAGAATATGTTCTGGCAAGCTTTTTAGCACAGTCAAAAATGCTCTCTATATTATCCTCTGGTGGGTCAATAACGTAGCAGTTTGAAAAGGTAATCTTTCTGCCACTTTTTTGCAAGCCTCTACTTGCAAGAATTCTTCCACCAAAAAGAAATTTCTTCTCTAAAATAAGTTCTCTAACCTCTTTATTACCGCTTGACATTCTATCTAACCAGTCATCAAAGCTTTCTGCGTTAAAGCGGTATTTTTTGTTCCAGATGTCCATTCCAATTTGATTGTCTTGCCCCAGCCATTCTTCGATATTCATAATAACCCTCATTTCTTTATAATGCACAATATATAGTGTAACTTTTTTATTGTGAACACAATAGATTGTATACTGTATTTCTAAATTTGTCAATAACAAAAAATGACAAATCATAAAGATTTGTCATTTTTATATTAAATTACTATTTAATATACGAACAGCAATAGTCTGTTACTTCTTTTACTACTAACTTAAATTTACTGTTACTTGGAACTTCAAAGGATTGTCCTTCAGAAATTGTTTGCCAATTTGAATTGTTTGGCAAAAGCACGTCCATTGCCCCACCCAAAATTTCCATTATTTCTTTATCCTCTGTGCCAAATTCATACTCGCCTGGCATCATAATTCCAAGTGTCTTTTTTTCGCCACTTTCAAAAATTACTGTACGGCTTGTTACCTTACCCTCAAAATAAACATTTGCCTTTTTTACTATTGAAACATTTTTAAACATAAGTATTTCCCCTAACTTTTTTTATTATATTATAGAATAAAATCTTGTTTAAGTCAAATTTATTCTTTCAATTTTAGTTGCCTTGCCTGTGTATTCATCAACTGTAATAACAACGCCACTTAATGTTGCCTCATTGTCCGAAACCTCAAACCTATGTGGCATATTGGTTAAAAACCTTTTTAATACTATGTCCTTTTTTACGCCAAGTATGGAATCCTTTGGGCCTGTCATACCAATATCGGTGATATAGGCTGTTCCACCGTCTAAAATCCTTTCATCAGCAGTTTGCACATGGGTATGAGTGCCAACAACTGCCGAAACTCTGCCATTTAAGTAGTAGCCCATTGCAATTTTCTCACTTGTTGCCTCTGCGTGAAAGTCCACAATAACAACACTTGCCTTGCCTTTAATTTTTGCCAATATATTATCTATGCTACGAAAAGGACAGTCCATTGCATCTAAATAAATTCTGCCATTGGCATTTACAACAGCAACGGTTGTTTCACCAACATCAACCAAAATATAACCCTCACCAGCTGTTCCAGCAGGAAAATTTGACGGCCGAATAATTGGATAATTATCGTCAATTAAGCTAAATATATCCGTTTTATTAAAGGTGTGGTTTCCCATAGTAATAACATCAACACCGCTATCAAATAAATCATACGCCGCCGCTTTTGTTATACCATTACCCTGCGCAGAATTTTCACCATTTGCGATGCAAAAATCAATCCCATCAAGCTTTTTAAACGCTCTCAAATGCTTTCTTACAAAAGCAACACCACTATTTCCTACAACATCACCTATTATAAATATTCTCATATAATCCTCTTTCTAACAAGTTTCTTTGTTAAATTCTACCACTCTATACTAAAATAGTCAAGATATTAAGGGTATAATTAAAATATATAATGCCCAAAATAATACTGGGTGATAAATATGGGAAAAAATAAGTCAACTCGTTCAGACTATTTCGCATTTGAAGTCTTTAAAAAAATAATTGGAATTCAAATGCGAAATAGTGTGGCTGTTGGCTTGCACAGCAAGCCTTACGCCACCCAATTCCAGTTTTTAAACTGGAATTGGTATCAGACGGAGTGACAAGCGTTAACAAGACGCAAGAGTTAGAAAAAGCCGAAAGACGTATGCCAAAGGGCGCAAATAGGAAAAACACACAAAGCCCTAAATAACATCAAAAAAAAGTGGACTTGACAAACAAGTCCACTTTTTAAATATCCCCGTTGCTAACGAACAACGATTATTATTTAGCGTATTCTATTGAACGAAGTTCTCTAATTACATTAACTTTAATTTGCCCTGGGTATTCCATTTCGTTCTCTATCTTTTTAACAATATCACGAGCCATAAGGATTGTGTTATCATCTGTAACAATCTCTGGCTTAACCATAATGCGAATTTCTCTACCTGCTTGAATTGCAAACGACTTATCAACGCCCTCGAATGAATTTGCAATTGCTTCAAGCTTTTCAAGACGCTTTATGTATGTTTCCAAATTCTCTCTTCTTGCACCTGGGCGAGCAGCTGAAATTGAATCTGCCGCTTGAACAAGGCACGCAATAATAGAATTAGGTTGAACATCACCATGATGCGCCAAAATAGAGTGTATAACTTCTTCACTTTCCTTGTACTTCTTAGCAATATCAGCACCAATAGTTGCGTGCGAGCCTTCAACCTCGTGGTCAATTGCCTTTCCTAAATCGTGTAGTAGACCTGCACGCTTAGCAATTGTAATATCAGCACCTAATTCACCAGCCATAATTCCTGCAAGGTGGGAAACCTCTATTGAATGTTTAAGAACATTTTGACCATAGCTTGTACGATATTTAAGCTTTCCTAAAAGACGAATGATTTCTGGGTGCAAGCCATGAACACCAGTTTCAAATGTAGCGTGTTCGCCCTCTTGCTTGATAATATTTTCAACTTCCTTCTTGCTTCTTTCAACCGTTTCTTCAATGCGAGCAGGGTGAATTCTACCATCAACAATAAGCTTCTCAAGAGTAAGACGAGCAACCTCACGTCTGATTGGGTCAAATCCTGAAAGAATAACTGCCTCTGGAGTATCATCAATAATAAGATCAATACCAGTAAGAGTTTCAAGGGTACGAATATTTCTACCCTCACGACCGATAATTCTACCTTTCATTTCATCATTAGGTAGTGGCACAACCGAAACAGTAGTTTCCGCTGAATGGTCGGCAGCGCAACGTTGAATTGCACCAGCAACGATATCGTGTGCTTTTTTATCGCCCTCTTCTTTTGCCTTGTCTGTAATATCTTTAATCATCATAGCAGCTTCATGGCGAACTTCGCTTTCGATATTTTTAAGCAAATAATCCTTTGCTTCATCAGCAGTAAGCCCTGAAATTTTCTCTAACTCTAAAATTTGTTTTTCGTGGATATTTTCAGCATCTGCCATTTTTTTATCAAGCTCTTTGTTTCTTTTTGCAAGTGCTTCTTCTTTTTGTTCTAATTGTTCAACTTTTTTATCTAAGGATTCTTCTTTTTGCTGAATTCTTCTTTCTTGCCTTTGATTTTCTGCACGATGTTCTTTAACTTCTTTATCTAATTCCAAACGATGCTTATGCGCATCTTCTTTTGCTTCAAGTAATGCTTCACGTTTCTTGCTTTCTGCCAACTTCTCAGCATCGCTTACTATTTTTTTTGCCTGTTGTTCGGCACCACCGATTTCTGCTTCTGCAATTTTTCTTCTATATGCAATTCCTAAACGGAATGAAATAGCCGCAGCAATGATAATGAGGACAAACGCAATAGCAAGAATAACTATTGATAGCGTGTCTATACAGAACACCTCCTGAAATATAATTACATTCACCTGTACCGTTAACTACAAGTGAATACATAAAGTTGTATAATTTGATACAATTCGCTATACAACTATATACTATTTTAATATTTTTTATTCATATTGTCAAGTTTATTTTTCCCTAACTTGTATAATCACTTCTTTATATGCCCATACTTAAAATATATGAAAGGGGTTATTTTTATGTTAAAGAATTATATTTTAGGTTTATCTGCAAATCCTGTGCGTTTTATTGCGTACAAAATTATACTATCATTAGTTTTAGGGCTTACTATAACTGGCTTTGCATGGCATTATACAGACAGGGTTAAGGCAGATATTGAAAACAGCGTTGTTCGTTTGCACGTTTTGGCAAATAGTGACTCAGACCTTGACCAACAATTAAAGCTTAAAGTTCGTGATAGGGTTATTGAATATTTAAAGGATAAATTAGCAAATGCAAACAGCACAGACGAAACAAAATTAATAATAAGCAACGAACTTGAAAACATTAAAAATGTAGCTATTGCAGAAATTGAAAATAATGGTTATAATTATAATGTAGAAACCGTGCTTGGTAATTTCGATTTCCCTACAAAGCAATATGGTGATTCACAATTTCCAGCAGGAAAATATGATGCGCTACGAATTTTAATTGGCAAGGCAGAGGGTAAAAATTGGTGGTGCGTGCTGTATCCTCAATTGTGCTTTATCGATAATACTAATGGAAAGCTTCCAGATGAAAGCAAAGAAAAATTAAAAAATGTTTTAACTGATGATGAATATAACATAGTTACTTCACCAAACGGAAATATTCCTGTTAAGATAAAATTTAGAATATTAGAAATATTTTGTAAATAAATGTTGACAAATAAAAATACTTCTGCTATAATCACATTAAACATATCGATATTATATGAATTAAAATTATAGGAGGAATTAATGATGAGCGAGAAAAATTTAAGATTTGACACCCTACAAGTACACGCAGGCTACACACCAGACCCAACAACAAATGCGGTTGCTGTGCCAATTTATCAAACAACGTCATACGCATTTGACAGCGCAGAGCATGCCTCAAACCTTTTTGGTTTAAAGGAATTTGGTAATATTTATACAAGAATTATGAACCCAACCACAGACGTTTTGGAAAAACGCATAGCTGCACTTGAAGGTGGTGCTGCGGCATTAGCTGTTGCAAGTGGAACTGCTGCTATTACATACGCAATTCAAAACATTGCAGGAGTTGGCGATGAAATTGTTTCTGCAAGCACGCTATACGGTGGCACATATAGTCTTTTCGCAAACACCCTACCACAATTCGGAATAAAAACTATTTTCGTAAACCCAGACGACCCACAAAATTTCAAAAATGCAATAACAGATAAAACAAAAGCACTATATGCTGAAACTGTTGGCAACCCAGGAATAAATATTTTAGACATTGAGGCAGTAGCAAAAATTGCTCACGAGGCAGGAATTCCTCTTATTGTTGACGCAACATTTTCAACACCATACAACACTCGTCCAATCGAATTTGGCGCAGATATTGTAGTTCATTCTGCAACAAAATACATAGGTGGGCATGGTACGTCAATCGGTGGCTTGATTGTTGATGCAGGAAAATTTGACTGGGCACAAAATGACAAATTCCCTCGCCTAACAACACCAGACCCTGCATACCACGGCGTAGTTTATTCAGATGCTTTTGGACCACTTGCATATATTTTAAAAGCAAGATTAACCTTGCTTCGTGATACAGGTGCGGCGCTTAGTCCATTTAACGCATTTTTACTCTTACAAGGGCTTGAAACGCTTTCACTTCGTGTGCAAAGGCATAACGAAAACGCTCAAAAGGTTGTTGATTTCCTTGTTAACCACGAAAAGGTTGCGTGGGTAAACTATCCAACATTAGAGGGAAATAAATATAAAGCACTCGCAGATAAATATTCACCAAATGGAGCAGGTGCGATATTCACATTCGGCTTAAAGGGTGGAAGAGAGGCCGCAGGCAAGATTATAGAAAATGTAGAAATTTTCTCTCACCTTGCAAACGTGGCAGATGCAAAGTCACTTATAATTCACCCAGCCTCAACAACACATTCACAGCTAAATGATGCTGAACTAATTACAGCAGGAGTATCGCCAGAGCTTATTAGAGTTTCAGTAGGAATTGAAGATGCTCGTGATTTAATTGAGGATTTAGAATCTGCTTTGAAATTAGTATAATAACCAAAAGTGCCAATCAAAATTTTGATTGGCACTTTTTTTCACAAAAACTATTGATTTTTAATAAAATATATGGTAGTATAATAATTAGATTAGTTTAGAAGAGACGAGAATAGGATAGAATAGACGAGATGAGCTTAGGAAAATGTGCATAGGCATATTTTATTAGCCCTTTATATCTGTACATTCGTGCGTCTTCTTCAATTATCGAAGGAGGCTTTTTTTATGTTTTTCCCAAGTGTTAGCGAAGTAAAAAAACTTGCAACTCAGGGCTATAATTTTATTCCAGTTGTAATTGAATGTAGTGGCGATATGGAAACGCCAATTAGTGTTTACAAAAAATTAGAAAAGAGCAAGTACTGCTTTTTGCTTGAAAGTGTAGAGGGTGGTCAAAAAATCGCAAGGTATTCATTTATTGGTAGAAACCCATTTTTGCTTTTTGAAAGCAAGGATAACAGTTCTAAAATTACCGAAAATGGAGTAGTAACAGAAAAGACAGGTAACCCTGTTCACATTTTAGAAGAGATTTGCAACAGGTATAAATCACCAGATATTTCTTCTATACCTCGTTTTAGTGGTGGCGGAACTGGTTTTTTCTCTTACGATTTAGTCCGTTCGTTTGAGAACCTACCAAACCCACCAAAGGACGATACAAATATTCCAGATTCACATTTTATTTTTACAGACGAGGTTATAGCATTTGACCATTTGAGGCACAAAATAGTTGTAATGGTTAATATGCAAATTAATGAAGGCACAGATATTGACCTTGCATATTCAAAGGCAATTCGTAGGATAATGGACATTCAAAGCGAGCTTAAAGCACCAATTCCACAAGGCACAAACAAAATAAAAGCACTAACAGGTAAAACGACGGAGCTTTCAAGCAATCTAACAAAAGAGCAATATATTGAAATAGTTGAAAAAGCAAAGGATTATATTAAAAATGGTGACATCTTCCAAGTAGTTCTTGCGCAAAGGTTTACCTGTGATGTAGACGTTGAGGCTTTTAACGTATATCGTGCGCTTCGTTCAATTAACCCATCTCCATATATGTATTACCTTAATTTTGGTGATTATGAGGTTGTTGGTGCTTCACCTGAAATGCTACTTCGTGTTGAAAATGGAATAATGCAAACCTGCCCGATAGCCGGCACAAGAAAGCGTGGCACAACGAATGAGGAAGACGAACATTTGGCAGACGAATTACTGGCAGACCCAAAAGAGCTTGCAGAGCATAATATGTTGGTTGATTTAGGGCGAAATGATATTGGTAGAGTTGCAGAATTTGGCAGTGTAAAGGTAACCGATTATAAATATATTCAGCGTTTTTCACATGTTATGCACATTGTAAGCAACGTTGAGGGTAGGCTAAAAAGTGGCAAAACAGTATTTGATGCCCTTGCCTCTGTTCTGCCTGCTGGCACATTATCTGGCGCACCTAAAATTCGTGCAATGGAAATAATTGATGAATTAGAAACTGTTAAGCGGAGTGTATACGGCGGCGCAGTTTGTTATGTAAGCTTTAACGGAAATTTTGATAGCTGTATCACAATTAGGACAGCAATGATTAAAAATGGCAAGGCATATATTGGCGCTGGCGCAGGAATTGTTTATGACAGCGTGCCTGAAAAGGAATACGAGGAATGTATAAACAAAGCAGGCGCAATGTTCAGCGCACTAAAAGAGGCAGGTGAAATGCAATGATTATAATGATAGATAATTACGATTCGTTCACATATAACCTATACCAATATATTGGCGAGATAAACCCAAATATAGAGGTATACAGGAATGACAAAATCACAGTTGACGAGGTTTTAGCGAAAACCCCAAGCCACATAATCATTTCCCCTGGCCCAAAATATCCAAAGGATGCGGGGATTTCAATTGAACTTATTAAAAAAGTTGCAGGAACGGATATACCCCTGCTTGGCGTGTGCTTAGGTCACCAATCAATCGCAGAGGCATTTGGTGGGAAAACAGTTGTTGCAAATGCACCATATCATGGAAAGCAAGACGTTATCACCTTAGACAACACCTGCCCAATATTTAAAGGTATGGAGGGTGAAATTACTGCAGGGCGCTATCACTCACTTATAGTGGAAATGGCAACGCTCCCAACTATGCTTAAAGTTTCTGCAAAGACTGGACGTGGCGATATTATGGGACTACATTCTAAAAATATTTTCGGAATACAGTTTCACCCAGAGTCAATCCTAACACCGAGTGGAAAACAAATAATAAATAACTTTTTAAATTTATAGTGGGAGGCAATCATTATGCCTATTAAAAAAATTCTTTCAAAAATAGTGAATAACGAAAACCTATCCTTTGATGAAGCAAAGGTTGCAATGGATATGATATTAGACGGTGGCGCAACCGAGGCACAAACTGGTGCATTACTTGTTGGGCTTAGAATGAAGGGCGAAACAGCAGACGAAATTAGTGGCTTAGCAGAAGTAATGCGAAAAAAGGCAACGTTTTTCACACCAAATGTGCCATATCACATTGATACAGTAGGCACAGGTGGTGATGGCGTGAACACATTCAATATTTCCACAGCATCTGCATTTGTTGCGGCGGCAGCAGGGGTTACCATTGCAAAGCACGGCAACAGAGCCATTTCCAGCAATTGTGGTAGCACAGATGTTTTAGAGGAGCTGGGAATTAAAATAGATTACGAGGCTGACGAGGTTAAAAGATGTGTTGAGGAAACTGGGCTTGGCTTTATGTTTGCAAGGGTTTTTCACAAAAAAATGGCACAGGTGTCAAAGGTTCGTGGCGAGCTTTCTATGAGGACTGTTTTCAATATTTTAGGCCCTGTTTCTAACCCGTCTAATGCAAAAGGTCAACTAATTGGCGTGTTTGACGGTAGCCTAACAGAGGTTATTGCAAATGTTATGATAAAGCTTGGCGTTGAGCGTGGTATGGTTGTGCATGGCAATGATGGTCTTGATGAAATTTCAATCACAACCGAAACAAAAATTTCAGAAATTCAAGGTGGTAAGGTTGTAAATTACAGCATAAGCCCCGAACAATTTGGAATGAAGCGTGCAAGCTTAGCCGATATACAAGGTGGAACACCAAAAGAAAATGCACAAATTATTGTTGATATATTTAATGGCACAAAGGTTTCAAAAGGTGCAAAGCGAGATATTGTGCTTTTAAACGCAGGCGCATCAATATACATAGGCAAAATGGCAAATTCCATTGAGCAAGGCGTTGAAATAGCGGCTCAAATTATAGATACTGGCAAGGCTATGGACAAATTAAATCAATTAAGAAATTATAGGTGAAGGTTATGATATTAGATAAAATAGTTGCAGCAAAACAAATAGAGATTGCAATGGAAAAAGAGCTTATAAGCGTTGATACGCTTATTAAGGAATGTGAAAGCACCCCTCCTCCTCTTGATTTTGCAAACGCAATTAAAAAAAGCGACGATATTTCAATAATTGCAGAGGTTAAAAAGGCATCACCCTCAAAGGGGATAATTCGTAAGGATTTCGACCATATTGCAATAGCAAATGAGTATATAAAAAGCAATGTTCAAGCAATGTCTGTGCTAACGGAAAAAACATTCTTTCAAGGTAGCAAGCAAATTTTTGCTGATATTCGCAAAATTTCTAACTTGCCTATGCTTAGGAAGGATTTTATAATCGACGAATGGCAAATATACGAGGCACGCACAATGGGCGCAGATGCTGTTCTTTTAATTGCAGCAATATTGCCACTTGAAACCTTAAATCGTTTTTACGAAATTACAAAGTCACTCGGTATGAGCGCCCTTGTTGAAACGCATAATGCAGAAGAATTATACATTGCACTCCAATGTGATTGTGATATAATAGGAATTAACAACCGAAATTTAGACACCTTTGAAGAGGATTTATCCACCACCGAAAACTTACTTTCGCACATACCAAAAAACAAAATAACCATAAGTGAAAGCGCAATTAGAAAAAGCTCTGATATGGATTTAATGCGAGGCTATGGCGTGGACGGTGTTTTAGTTGGCGAAATGTTTATGAGACAAAGCTCGGTTGAAGGTGCAGTTAGGGAGTTGAGAGGCTATTGACACAGGTTAAAATTTGCGGAATAAAAAGAGAAATCGACGTAGAATATATCAATAAATATTTGCCAACATACGCAGGCTTTGTATTTGCAGGAACTAAGCGAAAGCTATCCCCTGAAATAGCAGGAAATTTATGCAGGCTGACGGATAGTCGCATAAAAAAAGTTGGTGTTTTCGTTAACGAGGAATTTGAAAATTTATTAAATATTGCAAGCTTGTGCAAGCTTGACGTTATACAATTGCACGGCGGGGAAACACCAGAATATGTCCAAAAGGCTAAAAATGCAGGCTATGAGGTTTGGAAAGCATTTCGCATACAGGACAGAAGCATTTTCGAGGAAATAAAAAAATACAATGCCGATAAATACCTTTTAGACGCTTATGTAAAGGACGAATATGGTGGAAGTGGCGTTACGTTTGATTGGAGCATAATTAAAAATGGCGAAAACATTGTTTTAGCAGGTGGCTTAACTGGTGGTAATGTTAATGATGCAATCGCAATTGCAAAGCCATATTGCGTAGATGTAAGCAGTGGCGTAGAGGATGAATTTGGATATAAGGACGAACAAAAAATTCGTGAATTTATGGAGGTGGTAAGCCGTGGATAGAAAATTCGGAGAATTTGGTGGGCAATATGCACCAGAAACACTAATGAATGTGTTGATTGAGCTTGAACAGGCTTATATAAATATAAAAGATGATGAAGACTTTCAAAAAGAGCTTAAATTTTATTTAACGCAGTATGCGAACCGTCCATCACTCCTATATTTTGCAAAAAATATGACGGACGACCTTGGTGGTGCAAAAATATATTTAAAGCGTGAGGATTTAAACCATACAGGCTCGCACAAAATAAACAATGTTTTGGGGCAGGCACTCTTGGCAAAAAGAATGGGCAAGCGAAAAATAATAGCTGAAACTGGCGCAGGTCAGCACGGAGTTGCGGCGGCAACAGCGGCGGCACTTTTTGGTATGGAATGCGAAGTATTTATGGGTGAGGAGGATACTATTCGCCAAGCACTAAACGTATATAGAATGAGGCTTCTTGGTGCAACTGTAACCCCTGTAACCTCTGGCACAGCAACCCTTAAAGATGCCTGCAACGAGGCATTTCGCAAGTGGGTATCCTGCGCAAATGATACTTTTTACGTGCTTGGCTCGGCACTTGGCCCACACCCTTACCCAACGATAGTTCGAGATTTTCAAAAAATAATTGGCGAGGAAACTAAACAGCAAATATTGTCTGCCGAGGGGAGATTGCCAGATGCAGTTATTGCCTGCGTTGGTGGTGGAAGCAATGCCATTGGTATGTTTTACCCATTTTTAGGGGACAAAAATGTTGAATTAATAGGAACAGAGGCAGCAGGTGACGGAATTGACACACCTCGCCACGCAGCAACAATTTCAAAGGGGAAAATCGGCGTGCTTCATGGGTTTAAATCATACTTTTTGCAAGACAAAATCGGCAATATTATGCCTGTTTATTCTATATCCGCAGGGCTTGACTACCCAGGAATTGGCCCAGAGCACGCATTTTTGCACAAAACAGGCAGAGCAAAATATGTTCCAATAACAGATAGCGAGGCAGTCGAGGCTTTTGTTTACCTTACGAAAATCGAGGGAATTATTCCTGCAATAGAGAGCGCACACGCAGTTGCATATGCTAAAAAGATTGCTAAAAATATGGGCAAGGATAAAATTATAGTAATTTGCCTGTCTGGGCGTGGCGATAAAGACGTTCAGCAAATTGCAAGGTATTTGGGGGAAGATGTAAATGAATAGAATAGAAGCAACCTTTAATGCTATAAAAATTGGTGGCAAAAAAGCATATATTCCCTTTGTAACAGCAGGCGACCCAAATATTGAAACCACAGCAAGAATTATAAAAGGTATGGCTGAAAATGGCGCAAGCATTATTGAGATTGGCATACCATTTTCAGACCCAATGGCAGAGGGCCCAGTAATTCAAGCCGCAAACCTTCGTGCAGAAAATACATCGCTTGAAATGATTTGGAATATGGTAAAAAACTTGCGTGCCGAGGGCTTACAAACTCCGATTGTGTATTTAATGTATTATAACCAAATTTTAAGCTATGGAGTAGAAACATTTTTTAAAAACTGCAAAGAAAGTGGAGTAGATGGAATAATTGTTCCAGACCTCCCAATTGAGGAAAAATGGGAAATAGTTGACGAGGCAGAAAAATATGGAATTATTCCGATTTCACTTGTAGCCCCAACATCTAAGGATAGAATTAAAAAAATAGTTAAGGACGCAAAAGGCTTTGTATACTGCGTTTCTTCACTTGGAGTTACAGGCGTACGAAATAATTTTGATACTAATTTCGAGGACTTTTTTGCTGAAATCTCAAAGCATACAGATATACCAAAAGCACTTGGCTTTGGAATATCAACCCCCCAGCAAGCAAACGAGCTTAAAAAATATTGCGATGGAATTATAGTTGGCAGTGCATTGGTAAACCTAATCGCACAAACTGAGGGCGACGATAATAAGGTTGAAGTTGCAATTGAATTTACTAAGAAAATGTGTGAAGCAATAAATGGATAAACAGATTATGACAAAGCAAATACTTTCTAAATATCACAAACCTATGTAAGGAATGGTCAAGACCATTCCTTACAAAAACACAAAAGAACCGTCCCCTTGTATTTTATAGTCAACTTTAATGAATGTAATCTTTTCATTCTTATACGTATACGAAACGCCGTCTGTCTTGTAACCCATATCAATCCAAGGTATAGCTTGCGAGTGATAATAACAGTTTGACCACCACTTTTCGGCGTGTTCATATGCCGATTTTGGCAATTTATCGTTAATTATTTTTTCTATCTCTTCATAAGACAAAGTAATAGACTGAGATGAACTCTTTTGTAAATACTTGCCTAACTTTGCATATTTATCGCCTTTTGCCATTTCTGATTGCCCTCCTTTTTTCTCCAAAAATTTCAAACAAATATTTACTTATGTTTTTAGATGCAATAAATAAAGTTATCCATTTCTTCTATTTAAGAAGGCTTTTTCTGCCAACCAAACGCTTAATCGCATCGAATTTTTCTCCTTCGTCTTTTATCTTTGCAATCTCATATGCTTCTCTTGGTTCAACACCCAATCTAAGAGAATACCCAGAAAAAGCGTTGACATATGCATTATAAAGTTCTTTTAGCTCAGGAGTAGCAGCATCTATTTCATATTCTATGCAAGTCTCAAATCCGCTTATGAGGCACCAAATTTGTGGCTCATTTTCAGTTTCATCATATTTACCCAAATATTTTTGATATTCTGGGTCAAATGTTCGATATAAAAGTCGCAAATCAAGGTTGAACCTACCCACAAATAAGATTTTATCAAATTCGCTATTACCACCAAAATATAACAGATTATCTATTTTCTTCATTGCCTCATGACATTTATCTGCACCATATAGGCGTTTTGCCTCACTATAGGATACGTTCCAATATATGCTATATCCTATAATAATACATATAATGATACTTATGACGAGCACCAATCTATATTTTAATAATTTAAGTCTAATTTTAAAGGAAAACGAACGCTCACCCTCAAAAACAGCTTTTGTGAATTTGTTTGTCTCGCATATACTCTCATTCGGCAACTTTTTTACTTCATCAGTCGAATATTTTATGCCACAGTTTTGACAAACATATGTGCCGTCTATCTTTATTAAATCATTACTACCACATATTTCACAAGGCTTAGAAGTTATCAATTCAAAGTCCCCTCTCGTAAATTATTTATATCTCTTCACTTTATCTTTTTACCATTATATCACATTCGTCTGAAATTTACAATTTTTATCTGCACGGGTACAATGTGACGGTTCTTTCGTGTTGTCAAATTCCCCTCACAATATCAAAACTTACACCTGTTAGTTAGGCATATCAAAAAAAGCAATGGGACGGTTCATTTGCTCCACAATGTATAACTCCTCAAACTTCATATAACTCGAATTTCTACCCAAATTATACCACCATCTTTATTTTATGTCAATTCTCATACATTCAAAAAAATGTGCATACCGTATGGTATGCACATCTCAGACTGTAGACAAAGTCCGTCATTTTGGCGGACTTTGTTTTGCATTTTGATATAAAATATGGTATAATAAAAGCATATAAACATTTATTATACAGGGGTTGATGATAATTATGCTTAACAAATATCAACAAGAAAACCGTAGGGAAATACAGATGGTATCAATTGAAGATTTAGTTCCAAAAGATCATATCCTACGAGATATTGATTGTGCAATTGATTTTAGTTTTATCTATGATAAAGTTGCCTCATTGTATTCTGCTGACACAGGCAGACCCTCTATTGACCCTGTTGTACTGTTTAAAATCATTCTAATTCAGTATACCTTTGGTATTCGCTCGATGCGTCAAACAATTAAAGAAATTGATGTAAATATGGCATATCGCTGGTTTTTAGGCTATGGTATGACTGATAAAGTCCCTCACTTTTCAACGTTTGGAAAAAATTATGTCCGAAGATTTGCAGATAGCAATATTTTCGAGAATATATTTGAACAAATACTACTTGAGGCAGTAAAATGCAAATTTGTAGATGCAAGTGCAGTATTCATAGATGCAACACACATAAAAGCAAATGCTAATAATAAAAAGGCAGTAAATGAAGTGGTAAAGGTTGAAGCAAAGCACTACCACGATGAGCTTATGGCTGAAATTGATAAAGATAGAGAACTACATAATAAAAAACCATTTAAAAACAAAGATGATGACGAGCCACCAACGAAAAACATCAAAAAAAGTACCACCGACCCTGAATGTGGCTTGTTCCACAAAGGTGAACACAAGGTTGAATTTGCATATACAGCACATACTGCCTGTGATAAGCATAATTTTGTACTTGGTGTAAATGTTTCTGCTGGTAATGTTCACGATAGTGTAATGTTCGATGGACTTTACCAAAATGTCCTATCAAAGTTTCCAGAGATAGAAATGATTGCAGTTGATAGTGGATACAAGACACCTTGGATAATGAAACAAATATTTGATAGTGGAAGACTACCTGCAACACCATACAAAAGACCAATGACTAAAAAAGGCTTTTTCAAAAAATATGAGTATGTATATGATGAATATTATGATTGTGTAATTTGCCCCGAAAATCAAATTCTGAATTACTCGACTACTAATAGAGATGGATATAGAGAATTCAAGAGCAAAGCATATCAATGCAGGAATTGCCCATCAAGGTACAAATGTACCGAGAGTAAAGACTTTGTAAAGATAGTAGCAATTCACGTTTGGGATGAATATATGGAGCTTGCTGAAGATGTTAGATATTCTGAAAAGGGTAGAGAAATTTACACTTTGCGCTCCCAAACAATAGAGAGGGTATTTGCAGACGCAAAGGAAAAACATTTTATGAGATATACACAGTTACGAGGTAAAGCAAAGCTGAAAATGCAGGTTTTGCTCACTTTTGCGTGCATGAATTTGAAAAAGCTGGCAAGTTGGAAAAAGAAAAATGGACTACTATCACATATTTTTCAAATTTTTCTTGAAAATCTGCTAAAACTCAAAGAAAAAGCAACAAGGTATTGGAAATTTGCATTTCCAATACCTTGTTTGTCTACAGTCTGAAATGTGCATACCGTATGGTATGCACATCTAAATTATTTAAAACTATTTAGCCATATTTGCTACTTCATCGGCAAAATTATCTTCTTTCTTTTCAAGGCCTTCGCCTTTTTCAAAACGTGAGAACTTTGTAATTGTAATGTCGCCGCCTAATTTTGCGCCAACTTCTTTTACAAGAGCTTTAACAGTTTTGTCTGGGTCTTTTATAAATGGTTGCTCTACGATACAAACTTCCTTGTAGAATTTTGCAACTCTACCTTCAACCATTTTTTCGATTATTTTCTCTGGCTTGCCTTCGTTAAGCGCTTGTGCTTTTAGAACTTCTTTTTCTCTTTCAAGAACAGAAGCATCAACATCTTCAACATTAACGAATTGAGGAATAGCAGCAGCTACCTGCATTGCGATATCCTTAGCAAAATCTTTGAATTCTTGTTTTACTGCTACTTCTGAAGCTGTATCAAATGCAACCAAAACGCCAATTCTACCACCACCGTGAATATAACCTTCTGTAACGCCTTCGTATCTTGCAAAACGTCTGATGTTCATATTCTCGCCGATTTTAGCGATTTTTTCTTTAAGCATTAAATCGATAGTGACAGTTTCATCTTCAATAAAGTTTTGCGCTAATAATGTTTCAACATCAGCAGGGTTTGTAGCAATAATTTGCTTAGCAACATTGCGAACAAAAGTTCTGAAATCATCATTTTTAGCAACAAAGTCTGTTTCAGAGTTAACTTCAACTATAACGCCAACGTTTCCGTCAACGAATACATCAACAATACCCTCGGAAGCAATTCTGCCAGCTTTTTTAGCAGCAGTTGCAAGACCTTTTTCACGAAGAAAGTCAATTGCCTTGTCCATATCGCCAGCTGTTTCAGTTAATGCCTTTTTACAGTCCATCATTCCGCAACCGGTTCTTTCACGCAATTCTTTTACGCTTTCAGCTGTTATCATATATTTCAAACTCCTTTTAAACTAAATATTATTCAGCAACCGCTACTGTTTCTTCTACTACTGCAACTGGCGCTACAGGAGCAGCAACTGGTGCATTTGCAAAAGATTCGCCTTGTTTGCCTTCCATTACTGCATTAGCCATACATTCAACGATAAGCTTAACTGCACGGATAGCATCATCATTTCCTGGTATAACATAATCAACTTCTTCTGGATCACAGTTTGTATCAACAATAGCTACAACAGTGATGTTAAGCCTTCTTGCCTCTGCAATAGCGATTTTCTCTTTGCGAGGGTCAACAACAAACATAACGCCAGGCATTTTTTTCATATCTTTTATTCCGCCAAAATTCTTTTCAAGCTTTTCCATTTCATTTCTTAATTTAAGAACTTCTTTCTTTGGCAAAAGTTCAAAAGTACCGTCATTTTCCATCTTTTCTAACTGATAAAGACGATCAATACTTCTTCTGATTGTTTTAAAGTTTGTAAGCATACCACCAAGCCAACGGTTGTTTACATAATACATACCAACACGCTTAGCTTCGTCAGAAATAGCTTCTTGAGCTTGCTTTTTTGTACCAACGAAAAGAATATCTTGCTTATCAAGAGAAGCTGATTTTATGAATGAATAAGCTTCCTCAACCTTTTTAACTGTTTTTTGAAGGTCGATAATGTAGATACCGTTTCTTTCTGTGAAAATGTACTCAGCCATTTTCGGATTCCATCTGCGAGTTTGGTGACCGAAGTGAACGCCAGCCTCCAAAAGTTGTTTCATTGAAATAACACCCATTTTTAAATTCCTCCTTGTTTTTTGATACCTCCGCCAATCTCATTTTTGTATGATACTTTTTCAAGCAACAAACATACAAATCAATAAGGCGTGTGTATTTTTTACAGCTTTGATATTATATCACAATTTTTCCAAATGTGCAACTATTTTTTCAATAGCTATACCAGAAATTTTTTCATAGCGTTCCTTTTTGCTTTTTATCCTGCAATCAAGCTGTGGAAGTAGCCCAAAATTAACATTCATAGGCTGAAAATTTTTGCCTGAACCCTCGCAAACATAGGCAGCAAGTGCACCATGTGCTGTATGCCTGTCGAACACAACTTCATCTTGCCCAAGCTCTACCATTGCAGCATTAATCCCTGCAACAAGCCCACTTGATGCACTTTCGACATAGCCCTCTACACCTGTAATTTGCCCTGCAAAAAATATATTTGTTCTTGATTTTAAACGATATGTGGGTGCAAGCAGGGTTGGTGAATTTATATACGTGTTACGGTGCATAACACCGTAACGCACAAATTCGGCATTTTCAAGCCCTGTAATCATACTAAAAACACGCTTTTGCTCTGCAAATTTAAGATGTGTTTGAAAGCCAACCAAATTAAACAATGTGCCACTTGCGTTATCTTGTCGAAGCTGTACCACAGCGTGAGGCAAAGTTCCATCTGGTCTTGGCAAGCCTACTGGCTTTAATGGCCCGAAAAGCAGGGTTTCACGCCCACGCTTTGCCATAACCTCAACTGGCATACAGCCCTCGAAAACATTGTTTTCAAATTCCTTCACCTCGGCAGTTTCTGCTGTGGTTAGAGCCTCCCAAAAGGCGTCATATTGCTCCTTGTCCATCGGGCAGTTTACATAATCGTCCCCACCCTTGCCATATCGTGCAGCCTTATATGTTGTGTCTTTATTTACACTTTCATAAGTAACTATCGGCGCTGCCGCATCAAAGAAATGCAAATATTCCCCACCAGTTAGCTTTTTAATCTCCTCAGCCATAGCATCTGATGTAAGTGGACCTGTTGCAATAACAACGGTTACATCTTTTGGAATTTCTGTTACCTCGTTTGATAATATTAGCTCTATATTTGTATGCTCGCTAACTTTTTTTGTAATTAATTCTGCAAATCCCTCGCGGTCAACAGCCAAAGCACCACCTGCTGGAACCCTTGTGGCATCTGCACATTCCATAATAAGCGAATTCATCATTCGCATTTCCTCTTTTAAAAGACCAACAGCGTTTGCAAGTCCGTCTGCCCTTAATGAATTGCTGCAAACAAGCTCTGCAAGGTTGTCCGATTTATGTGCAGGAGATTTTTTGCCTGGCTTCATATCAATTAATGTAACCTTAATGCCACGGTTTGCAATCTGGAAGGCCGCCTCGCACCCTGCAAGCCCTGCTCCTATAACAGTTACACCCATTATTCGATACTCCCCTCATAGCCACATTCTTTATCCATACAATAAACTTTTTTACTATC
>Ga0247840_10000637_pt1 | contig 71225 bp, 66 predicted proteins | sample LaCruzMarch2015__FD_192404 | JGI IMG/M metagenome (GOLD analysis project Ga0247840, IMG submission 192404) | Freshwater microbial communities from meromictic Lake La Cruz, Castile-La Mancha, Spain - LaCruzMarch2015_17m | ecosystem: Environmental > Aquatic > Freshwater > Lake | place: Spain... | reverse complement strand
CACTATTTTTCATATAAGAGATTCCTTTTAATTGTTTTTGTTTTTTTTGTTATACAAAATTATTAATTATTTGGAGTCTCTTCCCTTTTTATAAAAAAAATATTTCAACTAAGTTTTAATTTATACCCTCATACTTTTCATATTGAGAATGTTGTGCTGTTAATTAGACGCTAACTTGTTATAGATTCAATATCGATTTTACTAATTACATTTTTGCTCATTTATTTATCATTAGTAAAGGTTTAAAGATAAATGTTAACTCAGATGATAATTCAATAAATGCTTTTTTAATAAGTTCGCTTTTTTCTGACATTAACTTTTTTCTTTCATCAAATTCATCTTTTGTTATTTCTGAACTAGAAAGCAATGATATTTTATCATTGAGAATTGCCAAATCGATACCAAATGATCTTACTGTCTGAGAAAAATCATTAATCTCTTTACTAAAAATGTATTGAAAATCTTTAATTTCTTCATCAAATTTCATCGTATCATTTAAAGTAATCTGTCCTCCTGTGATTTTAATAATATACTTTTCCAATTTCTGATGTGCTGAAAAGTTTCTATCAAAGTCCTTAAACCTTGATTCTTTCTCAGCCATTTTATTTTGAAGATAAGAAATTCTCCAACCTAGCAATGCAATTATTAAACCCAATATTCCTATTACAATTTCCATAAAGTTTTCTTTCCTTCGTGTAATTTTATTACATCATCGATATCCAATAAAATAATTGATTTGTCCTTCGAAAACTCAACTACGCCTTTAGTAAATCCACCTAAGTTTACAAGAATTCCATTTTTGATGTTATTGTGATTCATTGAACCATATAAATCTCTAACTATTGATGGTCCGGTAGGTTTTTTATGTGCTTTACATTGAACCGCATATCGAGTACTACCCCTCGTTGCAAAAATATCTACGCCACCATCGGCGGAACCACTTGTTTTATAAGTTACAAAACCTTGTTGCTTCAATAACTTATCAAATTCAGTTTCGAATTCCCAACCGCTAAGAGAAAACCAAAAGTTTTTAACTTTTCTTTTTAAATCATCATTATATGCTTTTACTTTATTATTATAATCTTCAAGTGCTTTTTCATAAATTTTCACAGCGTTTTCATAATTCTCTATTAAGTCTATATCGGATTTCTGCAGTTGTTTAAATTTTAAGTGCTCTAATTGATAAGCAATCTTTAAAAAGGATTTCTATAGGGCCCACAGCGTATTTTGATAAAGGCTTCCCAATAGAATTCCCACAACAATAACTATTATAATAACTACTTCAGGTTTGAGACCTAGATATTTGTTATAAATTATGAAAAATATGAGCAAAATTAGACCTATAATTACAAATAAAAATTTTAGTGCCCTTTCGAATCGAGAAACAATTTTTTGTTTGTACTCATCAGATTTAAGTATTCTGTCCTTTATTTCTCTAAATAAATTTTCAGTGATTCCGTAATCTTGGTAAGATGGTGGGATAGGAGAGTTTATTATGTTGGCCTTTTCGCTTATTAAAGTTTGATTCCAAATTTCCTTAGTCTTGATTTGGATGCCAGGTCCATATTGATTTATCATAGCATTTTCCCAATCTCTGAAATTAGGAAAATTCAATCTTAATTTTCTTGCTTGAGAAAGATAGACCTTCATTGGATTTGTTTTGTAAAAATTATCTTCAATAAGATACAAATTAATATTTCAAGAATTACTTTCGTATTTGCGTTTTATGGTACAAAAAAACACTAATTGATGTTTATGTTAAAGATTATTAAAATCAGCACAAACTCGCCTTTAAGATTTTCCTTTTCCACAAGGTTAAAAATGTTTAGAGCATTGCCCCCATAAAATTTTTCTTTTTCCTTGGTCAACTTAAATGCAAATAGGCTGTGTTTATTTTAAAAATTTAAATACTCTTTGATTTTGTTTACAAAACTTTTTCCGCTTATAACTAGCTCTTCAGCTTCTGATTTATCAATTATAAATTCATGGTTGTAATCACTTATCTGTCTTCTATCAAAAGCCTTGTTAAAATCTTTTCCCATTTCTTTAGAGAATATTCCTGTCTTAACAAAGTGTTCTCCAAAAGCAGAGATTGTCATTTTATGTGAGGAAAAATGTAATCCTTTAGAAAGCAACAGTGCCTGTGCAGAAAAGAACATTGCGTAGTATGATCTGGAAACAGATGACTCAAAGTCTCCTTCTTTTACTAAAACTTCTGCTGTTACTAAGTATCTTTCAGCTCTCTTTAATAAAGATTCTATTTCACTCAACTAAAACTCCTTCTTCTCTAACATTAAGTAATAAGGGACTATTAATGTTTTTATAATCTTTGTAAGTAATAGGGACAATAGAAATTAATGTATTGTACTTCAGGTTGATGTCATAAATAGCATCTACGATTTTATCTATTTCTTTTCCAATTGATTGTATGTTTTTTAAAACCACAAGCAAATCAATATCTGATTTTTGATTATAATCGCCACGAGCATAAGAGCCATATAATACTATGTTAACTAAATTATCATTATACAAATTTTTTAATTCACTCCTCACTTCACTTAAAATTAATTTCAATTCACGGTGCAATGCTGCTCTTATTTCATCTTCACTTAAAAGCGGATATAAATTTTTGATTTGTGATATATATTCCCCTGTTTTTAATCTTTTTAAAATTAATTCAGTAGCTACTTGCGAACCACTAATTTGAGTTTCATAGTTTAACAAACTTGGTTCTGCTATTATATTTTTCTTTTTCATATTTAGTTTATTTTATAAACAAAATTAATATAAAATTCTTACCCGCACTATTTATTATCTACTATTAGCACAAACTCGCCTTTAAGATTTTCTTTTTCCACAAGATTAAAAATGTTTAGCGCATTACCTCTATAAAACTTTTCCTTTTCTTTGGTTAGCTCAAATGCAAGAACACACGGAGTATTGGCGCCAAGCAGTTTTACAATATCTTCCATCAAGGTTTTTAATCTGTACGGTGTATCCATTAAAACAATTGTTTCCTTTCGTTTTTTCAAATCAAGCAATTGCTTGCGGCGAATATCTTTTTTTGGCGAAAGCCAGCCGTAGTAATAAAATTTTTCAAAATCCAAACCGCTGCCGACTAATGCGGTAAGTAATGAACTTACGCCTGGAACAGGAATAACATCAATTCTGTTTTGCAAAGCGAGATCAACAAGTAAATGTCCCGGATCAGAAAAAAGCGGTGTGCCGCAATCCGAGATTAATGCTGCGGTTTTCCCTTCCGAAAGTTTAAGAATTAACTCATTGGCGCTTTCATTTTCGTTATGTTCATTCAAAGAGAAAAGTTCTTTTTGAATTTTATAATGTGCAAGCAATCTTCGGGCTTCTTTAAACTCTTCGCAAATTACAAAATCACATTCCTGTAAAATGCGTAAAGCGCGCAAAGTAATATCTTCATAATTGCCAATTGGTGTTGATACGATGTAAAGTTTTGATTTCATAGTTTATTTATAAAGTTTACTATTCGACTTCGCTCTTGGTTACAATCTCATTAATTATCAAACAAGCGGAATCGAAGTATGTAAAAAAAATGATTTATAATTTATTTTAAAACTGAAATTATTTGTGCTTAAATTTAAACATAAAATTGAAAGCAATCTTAATAAATGATTTTGACAAACAACTTATTTTTACAATCACTTCCGAATTATTGCATCAATTATACATTGTTAATTATTAATTATTCATTAATCAACGGGTAACTGCAAAATGAAAACCTCAGTTTTATTTATCGTTTTATTTTTAACCACTTATCTCTTTCCGCAGGAAAGCGGACAAACTTTTCTTTCGCTAAAAGATACCGGCGTTGAAGAGTTTATCAAACTGCATCCCGAGTATGATGGAAGAGGCACAATAATTCTTGTGCTTGATACCGGCGTTGATATTGGAATTGACGGGCTTACAAAAACATCCACTGGCGAAGTTAAAGTAATAGATGCGCAGGATTTTACTGGACAGGGCGATATGCCGCTCGTTGAAGCTAATCTAACAACTAAAGACAGCAAAGATGTTTTTGAAAATGAAAGCACTTCGTACTCTGTTTTTGTAGATAGAAATACAATGGTAAAAAGCGCTGACGATAAATATTTTATGAGTGTTTTGAATGAAACCGCTTTGATGAATTCCGGTTCCGGCGCTCAGGATTTGAACGGCAACGGCGTAAAAGACGATAACTATTTTATGGTTACTTATAAAACTGTTGAAGGTTATTGGGTTGTTTACTTCGATACAAATGGCAACGGCGATTTAGCGGATGAAAAATCTTTGCGCAACTACAAAGAAAATTTTGACGCTTTCACAATTCAAAATCAAAAAGGATTGGCGCCGATTACATTTGCATTAAATATTTTTCCCGATGAAAAAAGAATCTCGCTTTATTTTGATGATGGCTCACACGGAACACATTGCGCCGGAATTGCAGCAGGTTTTAACATCGGCAGTACTGGCTTAAACGGTGTTGCTCCGGGCGCAAAGGTTATAGGTTTAAAACTCGGCAACAATAATTATCCGGGTGGCGCAACAGTAACCGAAAGTATGAAAAATGCTTATCTATATGCAGATAAAATTTCTAAAGAAATGAAAGTTCCCTGTATTGTAAGTATGAGTTTTGGTGTTGGAAGTGAAATTGAATCGCGAGCCGAGTTTGAGAAATTTCTTACCGACCTGTTGAGTAAAAATCCATATTTGTATGTTAGCGTTAGTAACGGAAATGAAGGACCGGGAATTTCAACTGCCGGAATGCCGTCATCAAGCAGCGCTGTTTTTGCTTCCGGCGCGGTTTTAACGCAGGAGATAGCACGCGATAATTACGGCAATCTTCTTCCTTACAATATGCTGCTGCATTTTAGTTCGCGCGGCGGTGAAGTAAGCAAACCCGATATAATTTCACCGGGGGCATGCACATCCACAGTTCCAAATTTTTCGGGCAATGATAAATTTTGGGGAACAAGCATGGCTTGTCCATATACATCCGGCGTAATGGCATTACTTTTAAGTGCTGCCGAAAAAGATTTTCCCGGCGTTAAAATACCAGCGCAATTACTTTTCAAATCTATCCGCGAAGGCGCTGTGCAAAGAGACGAATACACAGCACTTGATGAAGGAGCCGGATACATCAACGTAATAAACGCTTACGAAATTTTAAAAAAATATCTGAAGAATAATGAAATCTCAAAATTTGAGACTTACACAGTTTCATCGTTAGCGCCAAATCAACCGGATGGAAAAAGCAGGAATCTTTATATTCGCGACGGTTCATATCTAATTGGCGATGAAGTTTTTTCGTTCAATGTTAAAAGAGATAATTATTTAAAATCAAATAAGTTTTACAGAAGCTATAATTTAAAGTGCGATGCTGATTGGCTGATTGCTATTCAGAAAAAAACATATATACGCAACGATCAGATAGCTGCCGTTAATGTTAAGATGGATAAATCAAAGATGAAGGAACCCGGACTTTATACAGCAAAAATTTCCGCAACGCGCGATGATGCTTCAAAAACTCCCGAGTTTGATTTGCTTGCCACAGTTGTAATTCCTTACGAGTTTAGTTCATCAAACAATTATAAAATGAACTGGAAAGACCAGATAGTTCAACCCGGGATGATTAAAAGATATTACATTAAAGTTCCCGCAGGGCAAAACAGCATGAGTGTAACTTTAAGCCGAGATGCTTCATCAAATAAATATGCGAGATGCAGATATTTTTTACATAACAACAACGGCATACAGCTTGATCAATCGCAGGTTCTTTATTCCGTAAATAAAGATGAGAAGGTAGAAAATCATTATTACAGTCTTGAGCCCGGTATTTATGAAATTGATGTTGACGGATTTTTCTTAGCTTCGGAATCATCAAACTATAATCTTGCGGTTGAGTTCCTATCAATTCAAAATGTTGATGATCCTTTACTTACAAATAATGATGCAAGATTGGAATTCATAAATTATTTTAATGAAACAAGAACTTATAACATCAGCGCACAAATATTTGGAACTAAACGCAGCAGTGTTGTTTCGGTTGATGGAAACGGAACAACAAAAATTCCATTTATTCTTAAAGACGGCGCCCGAGCAAAAGAATTTATTTTTACTTTAACCAAAGAAGATTTTATTAAGACAACAGATTTTTCTTTTCAGGTTGTGGATGAAAGTGGAAAAGCAATAAGCAAAAATGCTTTGTCTTACGGAAGCGGCGGCAATATTACGGCTGAATTGCCGTCCGATAAAGATTCCGCAAAGTATGTTTTAGAAATAATACCCGCATTTGTAAACAAAGATTTAAAGGCTAATGTTTTTATTGATGAAATTACCAATTTCAATTCACCAATTTCTGTTGATGCTAAAAATAACGGCAAGCCTTCATTAACTCTATTTCCAAATTCAATCAAGTATGTTGATTTTGGTTTTACACTGCCGGATATAAATATTGCAGATGAAGTTTTTTACGGAAAAATATATTTCCGTTCTCCTTCAACTCAAAAGAAAGAATATGAACTTCCAATTAACTTTAAATTCTAACAAAGGAATGTAATATGAGCGAACATCAAAGCGGACAAATAAAAGGGCTTCCCGAAAATGCTTATACGGAGCTAAAACCCGGCGAAGAGTTCAAACCAATTATGCCTGCCGATTCAACACCGCGGGAAATTACTCCGTACTCGGTTATCGTTGGTTTGTTGATGGCGGTATTGTTTTCGGCTGCTGCTGCGTACCTCGGTTTAAAAATCGGGCAGGTTTTTGAAGCCGCAATTCCAATTGCAATTATTGCCGTTGGATTGTCATCTCTGTTAAAAATAAAAGGCTCGCTTGGTCAAAATGTTATTATTCAATCTATTGGTCAAAACTCCGGTTTGATAGTTGCGGGAGCAATCTTTACAATTCCGGCGCTTTACATTTTAAACCTGCAAGCAAGTTTTTGGCAGGTATTTATGGCATCAAGTTTTGGCGGAATACTTGGAATACTTTTTATAATTCCTTTTAGAAAATATTTTGTTGCAGAGATGCACGGAAAATTTCCCTTCCCTGAAGCAACAGCAACAACCGAAATTTTAATAGCAGGTGAAAAAGGCGGTAAACAAGCGTTAGTGCTTGTTGTTAGCGGTTTGATTGGCGGTATTTATGATTTTGTTATTGCAACTTTTGGATGGTGGAGCGAAACTTTTACAACTCGCGTTTTTGGATTTGGCGAAATGCTTGCCGATAAATTTAAACTGGTTTTCAGGTTGAATGTTGGCGCTGCAGTAATGGGCTTGGGTTATATTGTTGGATTAAAATATTCTGCAATCATTGCAGCCGGCTCGTTTGTTTCGTGGTATTTGCTTGTTCCTGTGATTTCATATATCGGCGGTGGATTAACGGAAACATTTGGAACAGGCGCTACAAAATTAATTTCCGCAATGAGCGCCGAAGAAATTTTTCGCCAGTACGTGCGCCATATTGGTATTGGCGGAATTGCAATGGCTGGAATAATCGGGATCATTCGCTCATCAAAAATAATTCGCGATGCAATCACGCTTGGCTTTAAAGAAATCTTTGAAAAGAAAGATGCTTCAAAACAGACAGCAAGAACGCAACGCGATCTTTCTATGAAAATTATTATCGGCGGATTGGTTGTTACATCAATTTTACTTTTTGTTTTCTTTCAGATGGGCGTTGTGTTTAATGTTGTATGGGCTGTTGCCGGATTGTTAATTGTGCTAGTTGTAGCATTTCTGTTTACAACCGTTGCCGCTAATGCAACTGCAATTGTTGGTACAAATCCCGTAAGCGGAATGACTTTGATGACGCTTATTCTTTCTTCAATCATTTTAACTTCAATCGGATTAAAGGGAGAATCAGGAATGATTGCCGCTTTAATAATAGGCGGAGTTGTTTGTACTGCGCTTTCAATGGCTGGTGGATTTATTACCGATTTAAAGATTGGTTATTGGCTTGGTACAACACCTCGCAAACAAGAGCAATGGAAATTTCTCGGCGTTCTTGTTTCTGCATTAACAGTTGGTTTTGTAATTATGATTTTGAACGAAACATTTGGATTTACAGGACCGAACGCACTTGTTGCACCTCAAGCAAATGCAATGGCAGCGGTCATTCAACCGTTGATGGACCAGCAGCCTGCACCCTGGACGTTATATATTGTTGGGGCAATACTTGCTTTAGTTTTAACTATGATAAAAGTTCCAGCGCTTGCATTTGCACTTGGAATGTATATTCCGCTTGAACTTAATACACCTTTGTTAATTGGCGGATTGATTGCACATTTTGTATCCACACGCAGCAAAGATGAAAAACTTAATACTGCACGAAGAGAACGCGGAACATTAATTGCGTCGGGCTTTATTGCAGGCGGCGCTTTAATGGGTGTGTTTAGTGCATTTTTAAGATTTATGGATTTCAACTGGGTGAATCCTGAATGGATTGAATCACATTCGGCTGAACTGCTTGCATTAGTTATGTTTGCATTGCTTTGCGCTTATATGATCTGGGATTCATTACGCGGCAAACCTGAGGAATAAAAACTCAATCTAAATCTTCTGCTAAGTGGAAGTTGTTTAAAAAATTAAAGACGACTTATCCCAAAGGTATGCCTACGACAAAAGGCGGGGCAATTAAAATTAGAATAATGATTTTTCTCGTTTAATTGCCGTCAGCCTTGTCCGGCTGCTAATAGATGGCGGACGCTAAATCGCAGAGCGCAAAGAGCAAAGTGGAAAAGCGGTCGTCATTCTATTGGCATTTGTGGTCATTCAGTTGTAATCCTTTTGCTTCTCACTTCTCTCGTTTCTCGTCTCACGTTTGGCTGATATCGGATTGCGTGAAAGAAAGACATCCCAAGCAATTCGCCAACTTACGGAAGCAAAGAATTTATCCGGCACAACTCTGCTGATTAAATTATTTTAAAATTGAACGATGTTAACAGATTAGTTAATTTCCATACGAAGTTAAAAAAGCATTTTCAATTAAATCAATTTTATGTACAACGATTTTAACAACGAAACCGATCGAAGTTTGAAAAAAGCTAAAGCTCATTCAAAATTTGATGAATTTAAGAAATGGATTCCTTCAATTATAATTTTGCCGATAGCTCTTTATTGGACTTTTAATCCAGACGACCTGGGCATTTTGAGAGGAGCCAATTTAATTATTCACGAAGGCGGGCACGGTGTATTTATGTTCTTCGGCAAGTTTTTACATATTCTTGGCGGAACATTAATGCAAATACTTATCCCTTCATTAATTTTCTTTTATTTTTTACAAAACAATTACCGTACGGGAATGCAGGTTTCGTTACTGTGGCTTGGTCATAATTTTATTGATATTTCAATTTATGTTTCCGATGCGCAGGAACGAGCATTGCCGCTTATTGGCAATCTTCCAAAGAGCAGCCACGATTGGTGGAATTTGCTTCAAATGTTTGGCATACTCGAATATGATAACGAAGTCGGATATTTATTTTACGGGCTTGCCGTTATTGTTTTTGCTATTGCCGTTATTATGCCTCTAATAACACACAATTAAATATTATCTTTTACTACAAAAATTTGCCGGATTATTATAAATGAAATTTATTCCTTTTTTATATGCGATTTTAATCTCATCAACAATATTAGCGCAGGTTGATACTGTTAAAACATTTTACCTAAACGGAAAACTTGAATCGTTGTTGACTATGGAAAACAATATCAGGCAAGGCGAAGCTTTTTATTACTGGCAAAACGGAAATGTTAAAGAACACCGCAACTATTTAAATGATAAAATAACAGGCACAGTTTCCACTTATTATGAAAACGGCAATAGAAAAGAAATTTATTACTTGGAAGACGGCAAAAGAAATGGTCCGGCTACTTATTACGATTCAACCGATACTTTGATTGAATATGTAATTTTTGAAAACGGTATTCGCGAAGGACAGGATTATTCTTTAATATCTAAAAAACGAAAGAAAGATTTTGATGAACTTTTAGCTGAGTGGGAAATAAAAGAAAGAAGAAAAATTCGTGAAAGCAAGGAAGGAAATCTTCCACCCGGGCAGGAAAATAATTCGGATGGTATCAACGACTCGATTTATTACACCGATATAGATGTTATGCCGGAGCCGATTGGCGGAATGAATACTATTTATAGAAGATTAAATTATCCAAAAGAAGCAGCAGAAAAGAAAATTGAAGGTGTTGTAAAGATTAAAGTGTTTATCGAAAAAGACGGCGAGGTTTCATCTGCTGAAGTTGTAGAAGGCATTGGCTATGGCTGTGATGAAAATGCAAGGCTTTCGGTTTATTATACAAGGTTTAAACCCGGGTTGCAAAAAGGCAAACGCGTTAAAGTTCAAATGATTATACCGGTTGAGTTTAAATTAAGCCCGCGATAGAATTGTTAAAAATTGTCTTGTAGTTTTTTGCATTCTTTATAAAACATTAAATCTTAATTTTTCCAAAAGATTTTTTACAGAACTGTTTGTTGATTTTAACCGCACGGTATAATTATTAAACTCACGGCGTTCGGGATAATTTTTTCTAAGCCCGTCAAAATACTTTACTCTCTCAATCTGATTCATAAAAATCATTTCCCGCATCAGCATATCGTCATCACTTATCAGGCAAATTTTGGAAATCAAATCTTCCAAACTTATTTCTAATTTTTCATCGGCATCAAAATCTATAATTGAATTTTCAGGCGGCTGTATTACGAATGATAATGATTTTTCTGTATTAATAAATTCACACAAAGAATTATAAATCATTTTAGTTCCATTCACTTTACCTTCGGCAGAGTAGCCAGCAATATGCGGCGTTGCTATGAGAACATTTTTTAGCAGCTCAATATTTACATTCGGTTCATTTTCCCAAACATCAAGAACAACTTTTAAATTTTTCTTTAAAATCACATCAAGCAGAGCATTATTGTTTACTACTGCGCCGCGTGATGTATTTATCAAAATGCTGCCGTCTTTAATTTTATTTAATTTTTCAATATCAAACAGATGATAAGTCTTATCAATTCCCTGCGTGTTAAGCGGTACATGCAGCGTTATAATATCAGCGGAAAGAATTTCATCAAGTTCAACAAAATTTCTTATATCACCTTTTCTTTGCAGCGGTGGATCGTTTAATAGAACATTCATTCCAAGTGCTTCGGCAAATTGTGTAACTTTACTTCCAACATTTCCAACGCCAACAATGCCAATTGTTTTTCCGGCAAGGTTAAAATCAAATCTTACAGCAAGACTAATCAATGCGGTAACAACATACTCCGCAACAGAAAAAGCGTTGCAGCCTTTTGCATCTGCAAAAGTAATTTTGTTTTTTTTAAGATAATCCAGATCAATATGATCTGTTCCTATTGTTGCTGTTCCGACAAATTTTACAGGAGTGTTTTTTAATAAACTTTCATTCACTTCGGTAATTGATCTAACTATCAAAACATCGGCATCAATTAAATGTTTATTTTCAATTTGTCTGCCGGGCAAAAGTTTAACCTCGCCAAATTGATTGAAAACTAAATCGGCAAATGCAATATTTTCATCTACAATTAATTTTAACATCGTTTTAATTCTGATATGTAATTCCTAAATTTCACAGAGGAATTTTAAATACAATTTATTTTTCAATTCATTTGAACAATTCAAATCTAAAAATGTAGAATCAAATTGTTTTCGTTAAAATAAGGATTTTTTAATGCTAAGCCGATTGTTACAACCCGAAATACAATCTCTGATTGAAGAGCGGCAGCTTAGTATATTAAAAGAAATACTTACCGATTGGACTCCAGCAGATATTGCCGAACTATTAATTGATTTATCAGAAAAAGAACGCGTAATTATCTTCCGGCTGCTTTCTAAAGAATTAGCTGCCGATACTTTTGAATACATGGATTTTGATACTCAAATGGAACTTCTAAAATCTATGGGGCGTGAAGAAGTTGCCGAAATTCTTAACGAAATGGATCCCGATGATCGTACTTGGCTTTTTGAGGAACTACCCTCATCAGCAGCAAAACAAATGATTCAATTACTTTCGCCGCACGAAAGAAAAATTGCAGTTACGCTGCTTGGATATCCCGAAAATTCTGTTGGAAGATTGATGACGCCAGATTACATTGCTGTAAATCCGACATCAACAATTCAGGAAACTCTTAATTATATAAGAACACATGGTGAAAATAAAGAAACGCTAAACATTGTTTACGTTGTTGATGATCGGGGCAAATTAATTGATGATGTAAAAATAAGAGAATTTTTACTTGCTCCGCTTGATAATACAGTTGCCGATTTGATGGATGAAAATTTTGTTGCTCTTCATGTTTTTGACGATCAGGAAACAGCAGTTAATGCATTTAAAAAGTATGATAGAGTTGCTCTACCAGTTGTAGATAAAGCCGGAATGTTAATTGGCATTGTTACAGTTGATGACGTTTTTGATATAGCCGAAGAAGAAACAACTGAAGATATTCACAAACAGGCTGCTATTGATGTTCTTGAAGATCCTTATCCGGATATTCCTGCTTATACAATGGTTCAAAAAAGAGTGCCGTGGCTTGCATTATTATTAATCGGTGAATTTTTAACTGCAATTGCTATGGGTTTTTTTGAAGATGAAATTGCTAAAGTTGCTGCACTTGCAATCTTTGTTCCATTAATAATTTCAAGCGGTGGAAACTCCGGCTCGCAAGCGGCTACTCTTGTTGTACGTGCTATGGCGCTCGGAGAGATTACGCTGATTGACTGGTGGCACATTATGAAACGCGAAATATTTTCCGGTTTGATGCTCGGATTTATTCTTGGCGTAATTGGTTTTGTGCAGGTACTTATTTTATCTAATTTTTTGCCAGTAATTAAACCACACTGGTTTTTAGTAGGCTTAACAGTCGGGCTTTCATTAATTGGAATTGTACTTTGGGGAACTATAACAGGCTCAATGCTTCCGTTTATTTTGAAGAGGCTGGGTTTAGACCCCGCAACTTCCTCAGCACCGTTAGTTGCAACACTGGTTGATGTAACTGGACTGATAATTTATTTCAGCGTGGCACTGGTTGTACTTGGAGGAACGCTTCTATAATCCGATAATCTATTGAACTATTTTTACCTTGCATTACTACAAACTTAAACGAATAAAAGTATTATTTTTACAACTAAAATTTATCTAACAAAAAAAAGTAAATACATTGGGCAATAACAAAACAGTTAAAGGTATAATATTAGCCGGTGGCAGCGGTTCGCGGCTTTATCCGATTACAAAAGTTTACAGCAAACAATTAGCGCTTATTTATGATAAACCGCTAATCTATTATCCGCTTTCAATATTAATGCTTGGCGGAATTAAAGATGTTCTTATCATATCCAACAAAGAAACTATTCCGCTTTATCAGCAATTGTTTAACAGTGGCAGCGCTATTGGAATGAACATCGAATATGCAATTCAACCTGCACCAAACGGAATAGCCGAAGCATTCATAATTGGAGAAGAATTTATTGGCAATGATGATGTTTGCCTGATTCTTGGCGATAATATTTTTTACGGCGATTTAAATTTCTTTTACGAGGGCTTAAAGAAAAATGAAGGCGCCACGATTTTTGGTTATCAGGTAAATGATCCCGAACGTTATGGAATTGTTGAGTTTGATAAAGAAGGCAAAGCAATTACTATAGAAGAAAAACCGCATCAGCCAAAATCACAATATGCAGTACCTGGCTTGTATATCTACAACAATAAAGTTGTTGAAGTTTCAAAAAACCTAAAACCTTCTGCACGCGGCGAGCTTGAAATTACTGATGTTAATAAAGTTTATCTTAAACAAAAGGAATTGCATGTTGAAAAAATCGGAAGAGGAATTGCTTGGCTTGATACCGGAACACCGGAAGCATTATTGCAAGCCTCCAATTTTTTTGGGGTAATTGAAGACAGGCAGGGTTTAAAAGTAGCTTGCATTGAAGAAATTGCTTTTCATAAAGGATTTATAAACAAGCAAAAATTTGTAGAACTTGTTAACTCAATTCCCAAATCATTGTACCGGGATTATCTCGAAAAAGTTTTAAAGGAATCATAGTTTGGAAATTATTAAAACAGATATAGACGGGTTGCTTGTTTTAAAACCAAAAGTTTTTGGAGATGAAAGAGGTTACTTTTTTGAAAGTTACAGCAAAGAAAGATTTTGGCAGGCTGGTGTTATTTTTGATTTTGTTCAGGATAATATTTCCAAATCTAAAAAATCAACTGTGCGCGGGCTGCATTATCAGATAGGTGATTTTGCACAGGGAAAACTTTGCCAGGTTATTTTTGGTAAGGTGCTTGATGTTGCTGTTGATATTAGGTTTGGCTCTACAACTTTTGGTAAATATGTTTCATTTGAATTATCTGATGAAAATCATGCCCAACTCTGGATACCACCGGGATTTGCGCACGGCTTTTCTGTTTTATCAGATGAAGCTGTCTTTTCATACAAGTGCACAAAGTTATACAACAAGGAAAATGAAAGAGCAATTATTTATAACGATGCTGATTTAAAGATTGACTGGAAAATTGAAAATCCATTAGTATCCGGAAAAGATTTATCAGCGCTTTCATTTAAGAATATAGAAAAAGATTTTATTTATTAATTTTTAATCATAAGGAAATTAAAATGCGAGTTCCACTTTTAGACTTAAAACCACAATATCAATCATTAAAAAAAGAACTTGATGAAGCAATTATTAAAGTTGCCGAATCTCAATACTTCATTCTTGGTCCCGAAGTTACCGCAATGGAAAAAGAATTTTGCAACTATCTCGGCTGTAAACATGCAATCGGCGTTTCATCCGGCACAGATGCTTTGCTTCTTGCTTTGATGGCACTGGATCTAAAACCAGGCGACGAAGTTATTGTTCCTACTTATTCTTTTTTTGCAACTGCTGGCGTTGTTTCGCGTTTATCTGCAACACCAGTTCTTGTAGAAAATGATCCGGTTACTTTTAATATAGATGCAAAAGATTTTGAAAAGAAAATAACGCCAAAAACAAAAGCTGTTATTCCGGTTCATCTTTACGGGCAAAGCGCCGATATGGATGAGATTGTAAAGATTGCAAAAGCGCATAATATTTATGTAATTGAAGATGCTGCACAGGCAATCGGTACGCAATATAAAGATGGCAAGTTTGTTGGTACGATTGGCGACATTGGCTGCTTTTCATTTTTCCCGAGTAAAAATCTTGGCTGCTACGGAGACGGCGGATTGGTAACTACAAACAATGATGATCTTGCAAAAATCTTAACTATAAAAAGAGTACACGGCGGCGAACCAAAATATTATCATAAAGTAATTGGCGGTAATTTTAGAATTGATGCATTGCAGGCTGCTGTGCTGCGTGTTAAACTTCCTCATTTAGATGCTTGGTCTGAAAAAAGGAGACACAATGCAAACAGATATACACAACTTTTTATTGATGCAGGATTAACAGAAAGCGCTGGCAAAATATCTTTTGATGAAAAAAACAAAGTTCTTTTACCTGCTGCTGTTTATGAAAAATCAGGTGCAAAAAATTTTCATATTTACAATCAGTACATTGTACGTGTTGAACAGCGCGATGCAATGCGCGAGTTTTTAACCAAGAATGAAATCGCTTCGGAAATATATTATCCGGTTCCTTTTCATTTACAGGAATGTTTTGCCGATCTCGGGCATAAAAAAGGCAATTTTCCGATTTCTGAATTTTCCGCAGATACATCAATTGCATTGCCGATATTTCCTGAACTGACTGACGAGCAGTTAATATATGTTGTTGATACTTTTAAAAAGTTTTTTAATCAATAACAGAATAGATGATTAAATACTCATTAATTTTTCTAATTCTAAGTTCGGCTTTGTATTCACAGGTTGTTTACGAACCGCTGCATCGTGATGTTTATTCGTTTCTCGGCAGGCTCAGTCAAAAATCAATTATTGAGTTTGATGATTTGATACGACCGTTAAGCAGAAAATATATTGCACAAAAATTATTAGATGCATCTGCAAAGTCATCCGAACTAACCTCTTTAGAAAAAGAGGAGTTAACGTTTTACAGCAAAGATTTCAAGCGCGAGTTTGATTTTATTAATAATGTTATAACTGATTCATCCCGCATAACTTTCATCAGCAAAGATGACGGTGAAAGAATAAGATTGTTCGGCTTTACAAATAATTTATTAACAATAAATGTTAGCCCGATACTCGGAATAAATATCGGCTCGCGAGATTCTGAAAAACTAACACACGTTTGGAATGGTATTTATTCTTACGGATACATCAGCAATTATATTGGCTTTAGTTTTGATTTTAGAGATAACACCGAAAGCGGAAAGACAATTGATAAAACAAAAACATTCACTACGGTTACAGGCGTTAATGCAAAATCAAGTTTAAACTCGGTTGGATATTCTGAAAACAAAATGGATTACAGCGAAGCAAAAGCCGTTTTAGCAACTGATTGGAGCTGGGGTTCGTTTGCAGTTGGTAAAGATTTTTTGGAATGGGGCTACGGCAAAAGCGGCTTGCTCGTACTTTCGCAAAAAGCGCCTTCGTTTGGTTTTATTAGGTTGGATATAAAGCCTGTTGAATGGCTGAAGTTTAATTATATGCATGGCTGGCTTGCTTCCGATATTCCCGATTCAAATACTTTTTTTTACAACGAGCAAGGCACAATTAGTTTTGCGTATCATAATAAATTTATTGCCTCACACACTTTAACTGTTACCCCAACTGTCGGATTAGATTTATCAATTGGCGAATCAATTATTTATGATGATGAACTTGAATTTCTTTACCTTGTTCCCATTATGTTTTTTCGTCTTGCCGATCATTATTTAAGCAATCAAGCAAATGCTGCCGGCGGAAACGCACAATTTTTTTTAGGTGTTAGTTCAAAAGGTCATTTAAATAACACACATCTTTACGGAACTTTATTTATTGATGAAATAACTTTAAGCGGAATAACTGATCCGGAGAAGCAAAGAAACCAGTTTGGTTTCACACTTGGCGCCTCAATAACGGATTTGCCAATCGAAAATTTAACTGCAACAATTGAATACACAAAAATTTATCCATTTGTTTACAAGCATTATATACAAACGAAGGATTATCAGAATTCATCTTATCTTCTTGGTCACTGGATGGGGCACAATGCAGATCAAATTTATATGTCGCTTAATTATAGATTTATGCGCGGATTGCAAGCAACTGCTTACGGGCAGTATATTCGCAAAGGCGAAGATGGAAATTTTGATCAGCAATATAATGTGCAGCCGCAGCCGCCGTTTTTATTTGGGTTAAGAAAAAATTATTCTTACTTAGGCGCCGAGGTTAAATATGAATTTATTCATGAACTTTTTGCAAAATTAAAATATCAAACAACTTTATCTTCCATACAGCAAAAAGATTTAAGTTTTACCGATACCAATTTGAACGAGTTTTATTTTTCTATTTATTATGGATTATAATTTTTATGAATGATTTGATAAACAAAAAAATATATCTGGCAGGGCATAACGGAATGGTTGGCTCTGCAATTTTTAGAGAGTTGCAGCAACGCGGATATAAAAACATAATAACAAAAGATCTTACCGAACTTGATTTGCGTAAACAATCTGATGTTGAAAATTTCTTTAATGAAACTAAACCGGAAGTTGTAATTATTGCTGCTGCTAAAGTTGGCGGTATATTGGCAAACAACACTTTCCGCGCCGAATTTTTGTATGATAATTTGATGATCGAAGCAAATCTTATTCATGCTTCTTACTTAAACAATGTTGATAAGCTTGTATTTCTTGGCAGTTCTTGCATCTATCCCAAGCTTGCTCCGCAGCCATTAAAAGAAGAATATCTTCTCTCGGATTATCTTGAATATACAAACGAGCCTTATGCAATCGCTAAAATTGCCGGAATAAAATTATGCGAAAGTTATTACCGTCAATACGGATGTAATTACATTTCTGCAATGCCAACAAATCTTTACGGACCTTATGATAATTTTAATTTAGAAACTTCGCACGTACTGCCCGCGCTTATAAGAAAGTTTCACGAATCAAAAGTAAACGGAAATGATTCTGTTACTATTTGGGGAACGGGAAAACCTTTGCGCGAATTTTTGTATGTGGAAGATCTTGCAAACGCAATTGTATTTATGATGGAAAGCATCAGCGCAAAAGATCTTTATGAAGCTGGAATAACTCAATTAAATGTAGGATCTGGTAAAGATATTTCAATCGCCGATCTTGCTTCGTTGGTTTCCGGGATTGTTGGCTTTAGCGGCAAAATAGAATATGATTCATCAAAACCAGATGGCACTCCAAGAAAATTAATGGATGTTTCAAGAATAAATTCACTCGGCTGGAAATATAAAACTGAACTGCCCGATGGAATACGGAAGGCTTATGAATGGTTTCTCACGGTGAATTAAAAATTAGAGATTAAAAATTAGAAATTTAATATGGATCACGGTTTAGGTAATAGACTTTTTGTATTTGCAGTTGATATTATAAAATTTATTGGTTCTTTTCCCAAGACACCCGAAGCACAGGTAATTAGATATCAAATTGCTAAGTCTTCTACATCATCAGGTGCAAATTACGAAGAAGCCCAAGCAGCATCATCTAAAGCTGACTTTGTAAATAAAATAAAAATATCTTTAAGAGAAATGAGAGAGTCAAACTTTTGGTTAAGAATTTGTCTTGAATGTAATATAGGTATCAAAGAAAACAATGAAAAATTACTGCAAGAATCTATTGAATTAAAAAAAATACTTGGTTCAATAAGCAGTAAATTAAAATGATTTTTTATTTTCTAATTTTTAATTTATAATTTGTAATTGGCGGACAATGAAAGCACTAATAACCGGTATAACCGGACAAGACGGGAGTTATCTCACCGAAATCCTTTTAGAAAAAGGATATGAAGTTCACGGAATAATAAGACGAAGCAGTTCTTTTAATACTGGAAGAATTGATCATCTTTACGAAAGAGCTGACGTGATGAACAAAAAATTATTTCTTCATTACGGAGATTTAGTTGATACAAGTAATCTTAACCGCTTGCTTGAAAAAATTCAGCCGTTAGAAATTTATAATCTTGCAGCACAAAGTCATGTAAAAGTTTCATTTGAAGTGCCCGATTATACGGCACAAGTTGATGCACTTGGAACTTTAAGATTTTTAGATGCAATTAGGGAAGTTGGACTTGGAAAAGTAAAATTCTATCAAGCTTCAACATCAGAACTTTTTGGAAAAGTACAGGAGGTTCCGCAAAGCGAAAAAACTCCATTTTATCCGCGCTCTCCTTACGGTGTTGCAAAACTTTACGGCTACTGGATAATTGTAAACTATCGCGAGGCATATAACCTTTTTGCAAGCAATGGAATTTTATTTAATCACGAATCACCGCGAAGAGGCGAAACATTTGTAACCAGAAAAATTACTCGTGCTGCTGCAAGAATAGCAGCAGGCTTGCAAGATGGTCTTTCGCTTGGCAATCTTAATGCTAAAAGAGATTGGGGATTTGCTCCTGAATATTGCGAGGGAATGTGGCGTATCCTTCAGCAGGATAAAGCGGAAGATTTTGTACTGGCTACAGGCGAAACACACACAGTAAAAGAATTTGTTGATTTAACTTTTGAACATCTTGGTGTTGAACTTGAATGGAAAGGCAAAGGTCTTAATCAAAAAGGTATTGTTAAAAAGATTGATTTTAGCAAAGCTAAATCGCTAATAAACTTTGAAGGTAATTCTAAGTTTTATAAATATGGTTTTACGCAAAAACTTAAAAAGGGAAATATCGTTGTTTCGGTTAATCCAAATTACTACCGCCCAACTGAAGTTGAATTGCTGATTGGAGATCCATCAAAAGCAAAAAAAGTTTTAGGCTGGAAAGCTAAAACTAAATTTGAAGAACTTGTTAGATTAATGATTAAATCCGATATGGACAAAGTTTTAAAGAGAGGATATTAAATTGTAACTGTTTGATAAAGCAAAGCTTTTTCAATAAATATTTTAAATTAAAATTTAGAGGTTGTTATGTTCGATCCAAATTATAAATTCACCTGTGTAGATAGATTCTTGAAATATGTTAAATACGATACTCAATCCGATGAAGAATCAACTTCATTTCCAAGCTCAGAAAAACAAAAAATTCTTTCTTATGATCTTGCTGAAGAATTAAAACAGTTAGGTTTGCTTGATGCACAAATGGATGAGTATGGCTACGTTATGGCAACACTTCCATCCAACACGGATAAAGTTGTTGATCCGATTGCTTTCATTGCGCACGTTGATACATCGCCTGCCGTATCAGGATTAAATGTAAATCCTGTTATTAGAAAAAATTATCAGGGTGGTGATATAGCGCTCGAAAATGGCGGCTGGGTTATTTCGGTTAAAGATAATCCGGATTTGAATAATATGATCGGTTACGACATCATAACAACAGACGGAAACACACTGCTTGGCGCTGATAATAAAGCCGGCGTTTCGGAAATTGTTGACGCAATAAATTATTTACTCACTCATCCCGAAATAAAACACGGCGATATAAAAGTATGCTTTACACCCGATGAAGAAGTTGGCAGAGGAACTGAGAAGATTGATTTGAAAAAACTTGGAGCAAAGTATGCTTACACAATTGACGGCTCAAGTTTGGGCGAACTTGAAACGGAAACATTTTCTGCAGATGGAGTTGTAATAAAATTCTTTGGAAAAAACATTCATCCCGGATATGCAAAAAATATTATGATAAACTCAATTAAGATTGCATCAGATTTTATTGATAGTTTACCAAAAGATAAATTATCGCCAGAAACAACAGATGGACGCGAAGGGTATGTTCATTGCGGTTCGTTTAACGGCAACGAAGAATTAACTACTTTGAAATTTATCATTCGCGATTTTGAAACTCCTAAATTAAAAGAATATGAAGAGTTCCTTAAAAAACTTGCCGAAGAAACTGTTGCAAAATATCCAGGCGCTAAAATGGAGTTTCAGATTGTTGAACAGTATAGAAATATGAAGGAAATTTTGGATAATCATCCTCAAGTAAAACAAAATGCCGTTGAAGCAATGGAACGTTTGGGAATAAAACCGATTATGCACCCGATACGCGGCGGAACAGACGGCTCGCGTTTGTCTTTTATGGGATTGCCAACGCCAAATATTTTTGCAGGCGAACATAGTTTTCATTCGCAGCTTGAGTGGGTTGCAATTCAGGATATGGAAATGGCTGTTAAAACTATTGTTGAGGTTGCAAAAGTTTGGGAGGAAAATGCTTAATTAGTAGGTAGTAAGTCGTGGGTAGTAAGTAGTGGTTTTTATTTTGCAATTATCAGTGAGTTTTTATGGAGCAATCAAGAATTAATGACTTGGAAATTTATAATGCCGCTTTTAATATCAGCAATAAAGTTTGGGCTATTGTAATTAAATGGAACAGTTTTGAGAAAAATACATTAGGAAGTCAACTCGTACGTGCTATTGATAGTGTTGGAGCTAACATTGCGGAAGGATACGGAAAAGGAAGCAAACTTGATAATGCAAGATTCGTAAAGATTGCCAAAGGATCGCTTTTTGAAACTCAATATTGGCTGAAACAAGCGAATGTTCGAGGTTTAATTAATGAACATACATTTCAAGCGCTGATTTTAGAAATTGATAACTTGCTTCCTCGTATAAGTTCTTATATAAAATATTTAAATAATACTTAAACAAATGAATTCCAATAAACCTACCCACTACTCACAACCTACTACTAACAACAAACCCGAGTTAATGGCTCCCGCAGGTGATTGGACAATGCTGCGCGCGGCAGTTAAATCAGGCACTGATGCTATTTACTTTGGCGTTGATAAACTTAATATGCGCGCTAAAGCCGCAAATTTTTCTTTAGAAAATTTACCCGATGTTGTTGCGTTTTGCAAAGAGAACAATGTAAAAACATATCTTACTTTAAACACAATAGTTTTTGAAGAAGAACTTGCAGACCTTGAAGTAATAATTCTTGCAGCAAAAGAACACGGAGTTGATAGAATAATCTGTTCCGATCTTGCTGTTGCCGATCTTTGTTTTAAATATAATTTTCCGTTTTGCATTTCAACGCAAAGTTCAATATCAAACTCGCTAGCAGCTGATGTTTATAAAAGACTTGGAGCAGTGCGGATTGTTCTTGCCCGCGAGTGTTCGCTTGAAGAAATAAAAAAAATACGCGCCAAAACAAATCTTGAAATTGAAGCATTTATTCACGGTGCAATGTGTATTGCCGTAAGCGGCAGATGTTTTATGAGCCATCATCTTTTTGGTAAAAGCGCAAACCGCGGCGAGTGCATTCAACCATGCCGAAGAGAATATGAAGTAATTGATTCACAGGTTGATAAATCAATGATCCTCGGCGAAGATTACATTATGTCGCCAAAAGACCTTTGTACAATAGAATTTATTGATCAGTTGATTGAATCGGGAATTGATTCATTTAAGATTGAAGGAAGAAAACGCTCACCGGAATATGTAGCAAAAGCAGTTTCGGTTTACCGCCGCGCTATTGATCTTTACTTTGAGCAAAATCTTACCGAAGAAAACAAGCAACATTTACTACGCGAACTTGAATCGGTTTACAACCGCGGATTTTCATCAGGATTTTATTTTGATGTTCCATCTTCAGAAGAATATGCAGGCGTTAGTGGAAGCAAAGCTACTACAAGAAAAGTTTATGTCGGAAAAGTTATAAACTATTTTAAAGATATAAACATTGCACATGTTATTATTGAAACGGGCAAAATAAATCAGGGCGATAATATTTTAATAATTGGCGAAACAACAGGAATTATTGATTTTACCATTAAGGATTTTTTAGTAGATGATAAAGCTGCCGCAGCAGCCGAAAGAGGAAATGAATTAACATTCACTCCACCGGATCTCGTAAGACGAAACGATAAAGTTTATAAAGTGGAAAAAGTCAATCGGTAATTATAAACGCAAGGAGTTTTTCATATTATAACTTTACAATTATTTGCCCTGCCTTAAGCTGCAAACACAACAAATTAAAAAATTTTAAGCCTTAGCAGAATATATCGAAGGAATGTTTTGAATCGTGTAAAAATTACGGGAATTTACAACAAAACTTGATTTAATCCAGTAGATGCGGGAAACCGCTATATTGCCAAGCCGATGTTAGCTGCTGGCATACTTTTCATTTGAGCGGTGTTGTTAATTGTTAGCACAAATGTAATACTGGCAGAATGCAAATGTTGTTAAAGTATTTGTTAATTGTATGGACGGGTCGTATGTTTGCAGAGCATTGATAAATAAGGTTATTGTGAGTTAAGATGTTAATTCTTGATTTTACAGTTGTCAAATAAAGTTAACAACAAAATCAAATGGCAGAAGCAGAATTTTTACATTACGATTTGAAATTGATAGAGCCGTCTTTCGGTTCTTCACTTACGGATTTAATTATTGAGTTGGATTATCTCCGGAAGAAACCGCTTGGGGGTTCAACACACCCGAAAGTTTTTTTTCAGTTGAAACATATCTTTCACACTCTTGAGAGTATTTGGTCTGCAAGGATTGAAGGTAACAATACAACTATTGCTGAATACATTGAAACTAAACTTGCAGAAACCAAGAAAGTTCCACCAAGTATTAAGGAAATTCAGAACATTGAAAAGGCGATGGCTTTCATTGAAGAGAATGTGAAAGATTATCCAATCAATAGAGCATTTTTGAGCGAGATGCACAAAATGATTGTTGAAGGATTGTTGCCTCCTCCTGATGGCGAAGGAGATGGAACTCCAGGTGAATACAGAAAAGTAAACTTGAAAATAAATAAGTCAACACATAAACCACCTGAATGGTTAAAGGTTGACGATTACATGAATGAGCTGGTAGATTTTGTGAATAGAGAAGATAGCCCGAAATATGATTTGCTTAAAGCGGCTATTGCACATCATCGGTTTGTTTGGATTCACCCTTTTGGCAACGGCAATGGGAGAACAGTTCGTTTGTTTACGTATGCAATGCTTGTCAAAACAGGATTCAATGTTAATGTTGGAAGAATCATAAATCCCACTGCTGTGTTTTGCAGTAACAGAAATGATTATTATACAAACTTATCTGAAGCAGATAAAGGAACAGGTGAAGGAATAATTACCTGGATTGAATATGTATTAAAAGGTCTGAAAGAAGAAATTGAAAAAGTTGATAGACTCTCAGATTACAATTTCTTGCGAAAGGAAATTATGATGCCTACAATCAGTCATTCACTGGAGAGAAAATACATTACCGATTTAGAAGCAAAGATTTTGAAAAAAGCTATTGATATGCAAGTTATCCAGGCTGGCGATGTAAAAGAATTTTTCGTTGGAAAAGCGGATGCAGAAGTGTCAAGACAAATCAGAAGATTGATTGACAAAAAAATGCTTGTTCCAGAAAAGGAAGGAACGCGCAAATATGTCTTGCGATTTGACAATAGCTATTTGCTAAGAAGTATAATTAAGTCGTTGGGTGAAAAAGGATTCCTTCCGGTCCGTGATTAAGTTTGAAAATAACACTGCAGGTAGAAGACGCAAACTGATTGCTACTATTTATTTGCCGCAATAATACAAAAGATAATTTAGATTATAGTCTCATTCAATCAGAAATATTGTTATTCATAGTAGATATAAAACATAATATTTTTATTGTCCGTACATTTTTGTTTTCAAGTTAAAACTATATTTCGTCAAAACACTTTCAAGTTCTTGTCTGCTGTTGTTACTTTCGGGTACTTTACTTTCAAGTTGTCTTATAAAGTTGCTAATTGCTGTCAATATTTTTTGTTTGTCGCTTTCCAAAACTTCTTCTTTTTCAGTCTGTAGTTTTTTTCTTTCTAAACTTTCTTTTGCAATTTTCAGAACTTCATTTTCGTTATTAAATTGATTCAAAAGGTCGTCAATCAAAAGTTCGGGAATAATATGGTTTGTTGCAAGGTCAGCCGATAAAAGTCCACGAATACTATAAAAAGCTGTTTTATAAGTAAACTTTTTTCCTGTTTCCATTAAGTTGATATGTCCTTTTGCAAGTGAAATATAATGATAAAACAAAGCCTTAAAGTCAAAGTTTGAAATTATATCTTGTTGAAAAGTTGTCCAATCGGGAAGTTCGTTGAAGTAAATAATGTTTGCTCTAATCCACTCAAAAACTGTTGGGTTGCTCTTCGCTAAAAGTCCAAACATTTTGTCAATATCGTAAGAAACAAAATCAAAATCTCCGTCCATTACTTCAATAATGTCCCGGTGCTTTTTGAAGTCAAAGTATTGTTGTTTTGATTGAAGATGAAACCCGCGAACATCATAGTCGCTGTCAGGGCTTGCTATTCCCCAAAGCCGACTACCACTTTCAACATAGAAAAGAGGTTTTTCGTCAATACTCTTAAATAAACTGTCTATTTGTTCTCTCATTATGTCTGTCTATGTGTTGTCGTTATTGCCTGTTCACTAACTGTTCTGCTCTTGGCGTTCGTGCGGGATTTCGGAACACAAAATTTATCGCGCGTATTGCGGGACTGTCATTCAAGTAGAAACTATAATAGAAACACAAAGCTTGGATTTAATCCCGCAGATGCGGGAAACCGCCAACTTTGGGTAGATGCTGTTAGCTAATGGTATTCTTCTATCTCCAGTCACGGTTGAATAATTTTCTTGTCTCTGATAGTTGTAATGAACATTTGTCATTCAGTATTTTTTGCGATTTGTCTGAAAATTTATTTATGCTGTCCAATGCAATAAATATTTGTTTTTGAAAAAGATTGTATTGCTCAATTATCTTGTCAATTGCCTTATCTTCCACGTTTTTGAACAAAACAGAATCGTGAATTAATATTGGCAAGTCTGTCAATTTTAGAATTGCTAAATCAAACACTATCAAGTCAGCGTATGACTTACCTGTTCCAGTGTTTGATGAATGGTCGTATTTATATGTTTTACGATTTAGTGAAAGTCTCGGTATTTTCTTTTTGTCACTATGGATTTCCTTATTTATCCTAATTAGTTCGTTATTTATTTGTGTTTCAATGTCGGTAAGAATTTTATTTATTGTGTCGTCTAAACTTAAATTCAAAGTTTTAACTTCTTCAATTACGTTTTCTTTTTGCTGATAGAATTTGTTTGATTCTTTTAAAGTGTTTGCCTGAATTGTCAAGTCGTAAATTTTCTCCACGATAAATTTCGGGCTTTGCACATTTGCTAATAGACCATCAATTTTTTGGTCAATAATTGATATTTGTATTTTGAAATCCTCATTCTCTTTATTCAAGATTTCTTTTGTAGCTTCAAGTTCACGTTGTAGGATTTTTGAAATATTACTATGAAAGGATTCTATTTCATTAATTTTCTTTTCGTTTGGATTTTCAAAGAATTGCGAAAGTCGATTGAAATAATTGCTTTTGATGTTAGTGTTTCCAAGATTGATTTCTAATCGTCTTATTTTATTTTGAATTGCAGATTGAGCTTCTAATAATTTTTGTTTTTGCGTTTTAAGTTCTATCAATTCCTTGTTAGAAAGTTCTTCGATATTTAAAGTGAATTTTAGAAGATTGTTTTGAATGTCTAATACATCATTATTTATCCGTTGGATTTCCTTTTCGTTCTTTAGATAACCTGTCTTTGTCACTTTTGGAACAATGTTCTTTTTGAACATTCCTGTCAGAATTTTTTTTGATTCTTCTTGTGCCTTGATTTGGTTGGAAGTTTGTGCAATTTCATTGTATACACCGAACAGCTTAATTAAATTCTCAACGGAAACACTTTCTGCTTCCTTAATAAAATTAAGAATAGGTTTGTCCACGTTATAGTTGTCTTTTTTCCAAATACGGGAATATGGATTAACAGCAGACCTGAATGAGGATTCAACTTTCAGATTGTAGTTTGCCTTAAGTTGATCAGTGTATGCATCAACAGATATTTCATTTATTACGTTGTATTCTTTATCGCAAACTCCAATTGTTTCGCTTGAATCTGTTGAACGCAAATAGTAATAATTATTTGAATTGAAGTCAAATTTGAATTTGAAGGTCAAATGTCCAAGCTGGTTAATAGCACCAGAATTATTTTCAATAAATGTATTACCTCCAAAAACAAAATCAATTATCATCAATAGTGTTGATTTTCCAATTGAGTTAGTTGAATAGTTGTCCCATAGAATGGAATTTAAACCACTCTTGAAAACTATTGGACTTTCAATGAATTTATCGCAGTTTATTTCTGTTAGCATATTTGATTGTTTCTGTGTTAAAATCTACTTCTATCATATCAAGCACATAAAGAACATCAAGCGATAAAATGAATTCGTCTGTGTTGCTAAACTTGTTCTTGATTTTGGAATACAAATCGTGAATATTCATTTCAGAGTCATTCTGAACTTCCAAAACGGCTATCATTTTATAGATGATTGAATCTTCGATTCTAATATGTTTGTTTGGGTAAATCATTAGAATACTTCGCAGTTTTGTATAAAATATGAAATTAATATTTCCGATGCTTCATCATTATCCTGTTTAGCCCTTTTGGAAAGCCAACTAACCAATGCATCAAATATTGTTTTTTGATTCACATCTTTATGCTCCTTGCATAATAGAAGAAAATGTGTTTTTACTTGTGATGAAATTGTTTCTGTTGTAAGGGGAGTTATTTTGTCAAGTTCAATAAACTTTGTCTTTACAATCTGGAAGTAATCTTGAACGTTTCGATGAATCTTTCTTTTTGTAAGAAGAGTAATTGTATCATCTACTTTTCTATCAATTTCTTTTGGGTCATATTTTAAAATATCCTCTTTTGACAAATCAATTTCTTCAGTTGCCAATATTCTGATTATTTCTTTGATGTCGTTTTCGATTTTTGTGTCGCCCCAAAGTGATTTATCTTTGGTTTGTCGCAACAAGGTTTTCTTGATTGAAACAAGTTCCTTATAATCTTCAAGTGTTCTTGGTTTGTCGAACTTGGTATGACAAGAAACACAAAGGCAAATTAAGTTTTTTAAATCGTTAGGGTCTGAGCTAAGTTTCTCCTCGTCTTTCAGTAATCCTAGTTCTTCTTTGGTAGGGTTTAAAGGATAAATGTGAGCAATTTCAAAGTTCTTTCTGTTCTGACTATTCTTTTCATACATTAATTTGTTAGGGCACAAAGGACAAATACCTCCTACTTCTGAATATAGAATCAGGTTGTCATTGTCTGTATTTGCTTCTCGTTTTGCCATTGTTGTTATGTTGTGTGTTTCGTCATAACCTTGCTGCTAACTATTTATTACCTGCAATAATACAAAATTAACTTTTTTCTCCAAAATTACTGGGTAAGGCGCACCTTGCAAATTGCTTGTCTATCGTTTTATCTATTGTTTTCATATTTCTCAAAATCTCTAAGTGAAAGCACTAACACTTGCGCCGCCGCTCGTAGCAAGAAACGATAAAGTTTATTTGATTGAAAACGCTAAATAGAATCTGTTTTTTCCGGTACCAAAACTTTTTGTTTTAAAATCATACTTAATAGAATCATTACAAACCCAAGTGTAACATAAAAATCTGCAATATTAAAAATGCCGCTTTCAACCAATGGTAATCTTATCCTAATAAAATCAACAACATTTCCATTGTTAAAAATCCTGTCTATCAAGTTGCCAGATCCGCCGCTTAATATTAATACTAATGCTGCTTGTTTTATAAATAGCTCGTGCTGATTTTTTACAACGTAGAGAAAAAGTATAATTAGAAAAACCGAAACAACAACAATAAAAACAGTAAACTTAATTTCCTGCGGAAGTTTGTTACCAAGGCTAAGCATACCGCCGTCATTCTCAGCATATTGTAAATTTATAATCCCGGCAATTTCAGTCTTATCTTTATTTTTTAATTCTGATTGGGCAGCCTTTTTAGTTGTTTGGTCACATCCAACAAGAAATAAAACAGATAGACTGATTATGAATATTCTTAAAAAATATTTTTTAACTAAACTCATCAAAAAGATCCTTTTTTAAATCAAACTGTCTTTCATTGTTTTATAAAGTTCAATTGCTTCTTTTACAATTCCATAAGCCTCTTCTTTTCCGAGAAACTGCTCTACCACAACCTGCTTATGTTCAAGTTTTTTGTAGTCTTCAAAAAATCTTCGCAGTTCTACAATTGTGTGCGGCGGAAGCTCTGCAATATCATTTATGTAATTAACCGCCATATCGTTGTTGGCTACCGCAATAATTTTATCATCCTGCTCGTCGTCGTCAATCATGTGCATAACGCCGATAACTCTTGATTCTATTAGGCAAAGCGGATCAACATCAATTGAGCAGATTACAAGAATATCAAGCGGATCTTTGTCATCGCAATATGTTTGCGGAATGAATCCGTAGTTTGCCGGATAGTGAACCGAAGAGTAAAGCACGCGGTCTAATCTTAATAAACCGCTTTGCTTGTCAAGTTCGTATTTGCCTTTTGAACCCTTTGGAATTTCAATAATTCCGTTTACGGTTTTGGGGATGTCTTTACCCGGACTAACATTATGCCACGGATGAAACGGTTTGCTGTAATAATTTTCTTTTTCGCTGCTCATTGTAAAAATATTCCTGTATTAAATAGATAATCAGCGCGCTAAATATCTATTGGTTTTAAATAAAAAGTAATTGCACAATTATAAAAATCGGCAACAGAATAATAAGAGAAAACTTAAACATATAACTAAAAAAATCGGGCATCTTAATATTGTTTTCTTCCGCAACAGCTTTAACCATAAAGTTTGGACCGTTACCGATGTACGTCATGCTTCCGAATAAAACAGCGCCGGTTGATATTGCTTTTAGGAGCAACTCCGGAATGCCGGCAATCAATGCAGCATCATTTATGCCCAAGCCCAAAGCAAGCGAGTGAAACGTAACGGCAGTTGGTGTGTTATCTAAAAAGCTGCTCAACAATCCCGTGTAATAATAAAAATGTGTTGCTGATTGTACGCCGAGTGTTTTTGCATTAACTTCTAAATAAAGTAAAGCAGGTACCATCGTAACAAATATTCCTAGAAACAAATATGCAACTTCTTCAATGGGTCCCCACGTAAAGTTGTTTGAAACCCTTAAAAGTTTTGGCGTAAACAGCATTGATAAATAAGCCATCAAAAGAATTACAGCTTCGCGCAAAAATTTTAAGTACTGGTTTGATTGGATGAAGCTAAAATACTGTTCGTTGATAAATGCTACGGCAAGAACAACGCCAACTAAAAATATTAAGTTTCTTTTTCCCTGTATTCTAATTGGTTTGATATTGGTTTTATCGCGTTCAATTGCAGATGCCGGTTCTTTTTTGTGATAAAATGTATCAACAAAAAAATAAGCAATAAGTAAAAAAGCATTTGTAACAAACCATTCGGGTGCAAGATTAAAAAACCACATAAACGGCGCGCCGCGCAGGTACATCATAAATAACGGCGGATCGCCAAGCGGAGTTAATAAGCCGCCGCAGTTTGCAACGATTCCTATAAAAAATAAAATTGTGTGAACTTTAAAAACTCTTTCTTTATTAGTTTGAATAACGGGACGAATAAGCAGCATTGCAGCGCCGGTTGTTCCCATAAACGAAGCAAGCAAAGCGCCGATACCCAAAAACAAAGTGTTTACTTTTGGTGTGGCTTCAATATCTCCGGTTAAAAAAATTCCGCCCGTTATTGTAAACAAAGCGCCAAGTAAAATAAGAAACGGCACATAATCAAAAAGTAAAGTATGAATCAAATGATGCGAAAGATTATTTGCAAGCAAATATATTATAACTGGAATACTGAGTATAAGCGCTACATAAAGTTTATTTCTGTTCTTTTCCCAAAAATGATTCCAGAACAAAGGGAAAACAGCAATAGATAACAGCATTAGTACAAATGGTGCAAGGCTTAAAAGCGAAATGTTCATTTGTGAATGTTCCATAAAATAGTTTGAACGTGTTTTACTTAATATTGATTTTGTTCGTGTCGAATTTAAGTAATTTCGTATCAACTTTATATTGGCTGCCCGCTTGGTTTTGCAGGCAAAACATCATATCAATCAACTTTGATAAGCCTATTCAAAGTGGTATTTTTCCAACCAAAATTTATCATTACAAAAAACTATAAAGAAAAATTATTTATGAGATTAAGTAAGTACTTCGTTCCAACTCTTAAAGAAGTTCCAAACGATGCGGTTGTTGTAAGCCATATTTTAATGCTGCGTTCGGGAATGGTTAGAATGCTATCGGCAGGAATATATTCATTCCTTCCGCTTGGTTATCGTGTTGTAAAAAAAGCTTCGGAAATTATTCGCCAGGAAATGGATGCTATCGGCGGACAGGAATTCCATTTGCCTGCACTTAATCCAAAAGAAATTTGGGAAGAGACAAACCGCGTTGCTGCATTTGGCGATACTTTATTTCATATAAAAAACCGTGATTATGTTTTAGCGCCAACTCACGAAGAAATTATGACGTATCATGCTCGCAACGTTTTAAAATCGTACAAAGAAATGCCGCAAATCTGGTATCAAATTCAAACCAAATTCCGCAACGAAGCAAGACCAAGAAGCGGAGTAATACGCGGCAGGCAATTTTTAATGAAAGATGCTTACTCATTTGATTCAAGCTGGCTGGGTTTGGATAAATCATATTCATTGCACGATGGAGCGTATAGAAAAATATTTGATCGCTGCGGATTAAAATATTTTGTTGTCGGCGCATCAAGCGGCGCAATGGGCGGAACAGGCTCCGAAGAGTTTATGGTTAAATCCGTTGCCGGCGAAGATACAGTTGCATATTGCCAATCGTGCGGCTACGCTGCAAATGTAGAAGTTGCGGCATCGCGTATTGCAGCTAAAGAAAGAGATGCAGATAGTAAAGCGATATACGAAATCAGTACGCCAAATGTTCATTCAATTGATGAGCTTTGTGAGTTTCTTAAAATAGATGAAACACAATGCGCCAAATCCAGAATTTATATACACGATGGAAAACCGGTTTTAATTTTAATGCTCGGCAATGATGAAGTGAATGAAACAAAATTGGAAAAAGTTTTAGGAAGTAATGTTCGCCCTGCGCATCCCGATGAGTTAAAAGAATTATCCGGCGCCGATGCCGGTTCTATTGGTCCGGTTGGATTTGCCGGAAGAATAATTGCAGATAACCGTTTAAAAGATTCAAACAACATGTTTAGCGGTGCAAATAAAAACGATTACCACATTGGCGGAATTGATTTTACACGCGATGTTCCATCAATTGAGTATGCTGATTTTAGAATTGTAAAATCCAGCGAAGGCTGCCCGAACTGTGACCAAAATCTTGAAGTGTTTTCTGCAATAGAACTCGGACACATTTTCAAACTCGGAACAAAGTATTCCGATGCAATGGGCGCAAACTTTCTTGATGAAAACGGGAAAGAGAATCCGATAATTATGGGAAGTTACGGAATAGGCGTTGAGCGCGTAATCGCCTGTTACATTGAACAGAACAATGATGATAAAGGAATTGTATGGAATAAAGAACTTGCGCCTTTTGATGTTCATCTTACCGGATTGAATATGAAAAAACCGGAAGTTGTAGATGCTTGTGAAAAAATTTACACAGAATTAAGCAATCAAAACATTGAAGTTCTTTTTGATGACCGTGATGTAAGCGCGGGATTTAAATTTAACGATGCCGATTTGCTCGGTATGCCTGTGCAAATTGTAATAGGCGAGAAGAAATTAAAAGAAAATCTTTGTGAAGTAAAAATCCGGAAAACCGGCGAGCGATTTGATGTTCATTTGAGTGAAGTGATTGGCAAAATAAAAGAAGCTGCGGCTGCTTTATGATTTAATTAACTCACATTACGCAAAGATGTGGATAACGATTTGTGGGGCTAACCTGTTGAGAAACGAAAGACGAGAAACGTGAGACGAAAATCGAAAGATGGAAAAAGTAAAACGCAAGAGGAAAAAACTATTACTCAAGATCAGTGCAAATCCGTTTTATCAGTGTAATGAGTGTTCTATTGCGATTAAAAAGGCGAGGGAATTGCAATTTGCTTTGCGCGGGAAAAGTTTTTATTTCACGCAATCTGTTAGCTGACGGACGCAAAGACTAAGTATGCAAAGACAATATGTTGCTGCAAAAATTTTATATTGTGTTGCGCACGACTTAATTGTTAGTTCATAATTTTTCTGTTGACACGACACATTATGGATTTTGTACTACTTCATAAAAATCATGCTTTTGGAATAAGCTACTCCATTTACTCTTAAAGTATAAAAATAAACTCCACTTGCTAAACTATCAGCTAAAAAATCCACTCTGTGAATACCGAATACTTTATCTTCATCCACAAGTGTTTTTACAAGATTACCAAGTATATCATACACTTTTAAAGTTACTCTGCCGGCAATTTTCAAATCGTAGCTAATTGTTGTAACGGGATTAAAAGGATTGGGATAATTTTGGAACAAAATAAAATCGTTTACAGAGCTTGTTGTGTTTTGATCTTCGATAACTGTAATAGGTGAAAAAAGATTTTTGAAATAATTAAAGTTGCCGTCATACTCGCCGATAATCATATCTTTTCTGCCGTCGCCATCAAGATCTGCAAAACCTGGATGAGCATTTTGTTTAACTTCAATTCCATCAAAAAGAACATCAAACTGTGCCCACTTAGGAAAGTACATTGTACCTTCATTCAGATAATAGAAAACTTCTCCCCAACCGTCGCCAATTATCAAATCGTAATCATTATCATTATCAATATCCGCTAAAGTAGGGCGGCTGTAATTTGGAAAAGCAACAGTGGAAAACGTTGATACGTTTTCTTGAAAATTATTGTAGCCATCATTAGAAAAATATTTTGTGCTTATGCCTGTTTCAGATCCAACAAGTAAATCAAGGTCTCCGTCTCCATCAAGATCCGCAAATGATGGAATACTTGACCAGCCAACATCAATCGAACTGAACGTTGAAGTATTTTGTGTAAATACTCCATTAGTGTTTATGTAAAGATATACCTGCCCGTTTAAAGCACCGGAAACAATATCAAAATCTCCGTCGTTATCAATATCAACAAAAACTGGCGTACTGTATGAAGTGATTTGAGTAAAATTTGAGAATGAAACATCAACTTGGTTAAAAACCGGTTTTGTAGAATTACCGTCGTTACGGAAGTAAATAAACTTGCCTGTCCAGATTCCGCTTAACAAATCATTATCGCCATCTCCGTCAAAATCCGCTAGAGAAACAGAAGCGCCGTTGCCGTTTAACTTTGTGATTTTAAAGTAATCAGGATAGTATTGAAAAGTTGGTGATGAAACTGAACCAATATTTTTATAAACAAAAAGAACACCGGAAGATGTACCGTAAACCAGATCAAAATCACCGTCATAATCAAGATCGGTTAAAACCGGATTCTTCCAATAAGTTGCGGATTCAATACCCGAGAATAATTCCGAATTGTTAGTCCAGATTGGGTTTTGCTTTGTACCCGTATTTTTGTAATACACAAGTGAGCCTTGATCGCGTCCAAATAATAAATCAAAATCACCGTCGTTATCAAGATCTGCAAATGCGGGATAAGAATTTAAACCGAGATCGGGAATTCCGGCAACAAAAGAACTATTTAAAGTAAACTGCGGTTGTAAGGCAGTTCCGGTATTTTTAAAACTCATAGTAATTCCGGCTGTTGGTCCGCTAATAAAAGATTCTCCTATTCCGCAGTATAAATCAAGGTCGCCGTCATTATCAATATCCACAAATGCAGGTTTTGCGTCTTGCCCGATCTTCAAATTAACATCGGCAAAAACAGAATAATCTTCAGTAAACTGAGGCGAAAGTTTAGTGCCGATATTTTTATAATAAAGCAAACCGTTGTAACCGCCAATAACCAGATCAAGGTCGGTGTCATTATCCAGATCAACAAAAACCGGATAATCGGAATTTGTATTTATCTGTCCGCCGGAATAAATATTAAAAAGTATTGAAGTATCTTTAGTAAAAGTTGATGGAAATTGATGCGAGTTGTTCCAGTAAAAATCAGTTATATCAGAACTGTTGCCTAGTAATAAATCTAAATCGCCGTCATTATTCAAATCGCCAAATGCAGGCGCAGAAAAATTTTTTACACCAACACCGGAAAGTGAAAAAACTGAATCTACACGTAACCAGTTTTGAGAATAAACATTTGTTGAAAGAAAAATAAATAATAAAGTTGAGACTAATTTCAAAAGTTGCTCCGGATTAATAAATTATGCTGCAAAGATAAGAAAAGATTACAGGACAGAGTGAAAAAATTTTCTTTTACACAATCCGTCTGCTAATCTGCCCAAAACGGATATTTGAACTAAGCGGCTAAGTTCTAAATTTATTCCAAATATTTTTTAATTGTTTTTTCTAAATCCTTACCTCGTAATTCTTCATTTCGAGCTAAAATTACCCCTTGTGTAGAAACCAAGAATGCCGAAGGATAAGAAAAAACACCAAACAATTTTAATAGTTCCTCTGATTTTTCATTTTTTAATAGGACTGTATTTAGCCACGGCATTGTCCATTTCTTGTTTCTAAATGAAGAGACATTTTCTTTTTCGTCGGCAGCCACACTTATTATTTCAAATCCCTTTGATTTGTATTTCTTATATACTTTATGCAATGTTGGCATTTCAGCTACACAAGGCTTGCACCAAGTTCCCCAAAAATCTATTAAATATATTTTTCCAATCATTGTTGATTTACTAATTGTTTGGTTTGGATTATCGATTGAAATAAACGAATAATCCGGTATTATTTTCCCAACAGATGTATTAAGAAACTCTGATTCAACAATTTTTGCTTTATTTGTATTTGGGCATTCTTTTTTCAATTTGTCAATCGTCATAATCATTTTTTCATTTTCCCGACTTAATTCCATTATTCTTGCGTATAATAATTCAGCTTTTACATTTGGGTCATTTGTAGTTTTCAGAACCTCGTCAATGTAATTGATATATTTGTTTTTATTCTTTGTTGCCCAAACAGCGTAATTAATTAGATGACCATCGAATGACCAGAAAACAGATCCGGGTTTGATTTCGTTAAGTGCATTATCACAAATAGAAGAATCAAGAGGATCTGGTTTAATCATAGACCAACTTCGGAAGTAATTAATATATAACATTTCTCTTACTTCCTTGATATTCTCACTTTTTAAATTAGCTTTTAACTGTGATAGTATTTCACTCTTATCATTATTTATATATGAGCCATTATTAATGTTATTGATTTGATAAAAATATATTGAGTCCATATAATTAGAATGAGCAGAAATATACTTTGAATAAAGTATAGAAATTTTGCTGGCTGCTGATGTATTATCCGAGAAGACAAATCTTGGTAATATCTCATATTTAGGAGCGAAATTATATCTTGGTTTTAAAGATGGTAGATATGCTTTAATTGTTAAATCCATATTTCCATTAGAAAATACAGGATGGAAACAAGATTCATTTTTGTCATTTGACAATGTTAAGAAGTATAAACCATACTTTGAAATGTCCAATTTATATTGATTACTTTTTTTTGCAATAAGAGGAACATTTTCGTTTTTATCGAGGTCATATAATTCCAATTTGGAACTGGATGGAATGCTTCCATCTGAATTGAATATTGATATGGTCAATACATAACTTGTTCTATCTTTGCAAGTAAAAAAAGTAGAAAGGATTAAAATGATACCAAAGTATTTTATGTATTTCATTAAGCGCTTAACTTACAATTATGTTAGTTAGTATTTTAATAAAAAACCATCCCAAAGGAATTTCATTTTTTATGATTGGATAAACTGCCGCCTGTTGGTGGTTTAGAAAAGTACTGTTTGAAAAATCTGCGTTCAACAATTCTCCTGCAATATTGTTGCGGCAAAATAAAAATTGGTTTTGCTAAAATCAACTATCCGCCAATAACTGCGGATAATAAAACATAATTTTTTGTTCTGTTCTTTTAACGTTTTATTAAATGGAATGAATTTTCAGGTTCTTTCCATTTTCATATCGCGTGTCATCAAATCTGTTGTTGCTTTTATCGGGTCTTTATCTTCAAATAAAATTTTATAAACTTCATTTGTTATAGGTGTTTCAACATTATTTGTCTCGGCAAGTTTAGAAGCCGATCTGCTTGTTTCCACACCTTCTGCAACCATATCCATTGATTTAAGAACTTCTTTAAGTTTTTTTCCGCCGCCGATTTGCTCGCCTACAAAACGGTTACGGCTGTGTTTGCTCATGCAGGTAACAATCAAATCTCCCATTCCCGAAAGACCTGCAAAAGTCTCGGGTCGTGCGCCCATTGCCAAACCAAGCCGCGAAATCTCAGCAACGCCGCGTGTCATAATCGCGGCTTTAGTATTATCGCCAAAACCTGCGCCGTCAATTATTCCGGCTCCTATTGCAATTACATTTTTAAAGGCGCCGCCAAGTTCAACGCCAAGTATATCTGTTGATGAATATACGCGGAAATATGAATTCATAAAAGCTGCTTGTATTGATTTTGATGTATCTTTTTGAGTGGATGCGGCGACTACCGCAGTAGGGATTCTTTTACAAACTTCTTCTGCATGCGATGGACCGGAAAGAACTCCAATCTGATCATCGCTTAACTGCGGATGAACATCTTTTAACATTTGAGACATTGTCATTAAATGTTTGTTCTCTATTCCTTTTGAAACACTTACAAGAATTGAATTTTTTAATTCTGTAAAATTTATTTGTTCAATTACAGATCTTAAAAATTGAGATGGTACAGCAAGTATAATTAGGTTTTTTTGATGAACAGATTCTTTAAGGTCGTGGGTAATTACTATTTCATCGGGAATTTTAACGCCGGGCAGATAAATACTATTAATACGTTTTTTAAGTAAATCTTTAACGTAGCTTTTTTTGTATTCCCAAAGAGTAACCTGATGACCATTATAATGAAGGAGAATACCAAGTGTTGTTCCCCAGCCGCCTGCTCCAAGAACGGTAATCTTCATCCGCTACTTTTTCCTGAAATTAATTCTGCTTTCGGTACCGTGTAATAAACGAATAACGTTTTTACGGTGCGTGAATATAACAAGCAGCGAAACGGCAATTACAAAAGGCAAAACCGTGCCATAGCTTTGTATATTATCGTGCAGAATGTTTTCTCTGAAAATAAGTGTAAGAGGAACTGTAATGGCAGCCATAATCGAACCGAGTGAAACATATCTCGAAATAAAAACTACAATAATAAAAATACCAAGCCCAACAAGCATATCAATAGTAACAATCATAATTAACATGCCAAGCGCAGTTGCAATACCTTTACCGCCGCGGAATCCGGCGAATGCTGTCCAGATATGACCAATAACGGCTGCAATACCTGCGATAATTTGTACTAATGTAAAATCATCAAACGGAGAAGCGTTTTGAAACGGTAAGCCGCCGTAATGCAATCTTGCAACTACAACAACAGCAAATGCGCCTTTAAGAGCATCAAGGATAATAACAAGCAAACCCTGTTTCCATCCAAGAACCCTCATAACATTGGTTCCGCCAGCGTTTCCGCTGCCGTGTTCGCGAATATCAATACCGCGAGTAAGCCTGCTTATAATAATGCTTGTAGGTATTGAACCGACAAAATAAGAGATAAGAATTATTATTGCCAATAAAAACATTAGAAATCCTAAAATTTATGGTAAAACCTAAAGAATTAAATCTAAAGAAACAATAAGTTAAATAGTTGATAATTACTTTTTTTTAACAGAGTAAAATTAGATTAAAAACATAATTGTTGGTTTCAATCTTTTACTGCTAAGTTTTGCTAATATCGTGCCAAAATTCCAAATAATTTTTGGCAGCGTTTTGCTTTACCGAACCAAGAACATCGTTTACGTAAACATCTTTTCTCATCCCAACAAGTGATGTAGTAACCTGCGGCACGCTGTTGATTAGCAGAATGACTTTTTGCGATAAAGTAAGTTTTTTTGCAGTTTCATCAATATATTTATTGCAGGTTTTGTGAAAAGGTTCATTTTCCAGATTCTTTTTTGCAGCCAGATTGCTAAAAATTGAATCTAAAATGATATTTGTTGTAACTGCATAGTTTCTTAACGAACGTAAAACATTCTCATCTTCGCCGTAACTTTTACCAATTTGATTTAGCGTAAAATTTGCCTGCGGAATTAAATATGTGGCCTTCATTTCATTAAAATTTCCGGGGTCGTTAAAATTTTTATAGTTTGAGATTAATATCTTTGAAATGGAAATACCATTTACGATTTTTTCTCTCTCCGCAGGATTTATCTCCATAAAATTTATGTGCCTGTTTATAAGCGCTGATTCCTGTTTACTCAAATCGTCAATTAAACTAAAAATTTCTTCATCGGAACGATTTTCCGTTACTGGATAATCCGATAGCCGTATAAGCTTGTTTTTATGGATGGCATTTAAAGGACGGTTGACTAAAACTCCAAGATCATTTTCGGCGGCAAGTTGAAGAAACGTTTTTGTTGCGCCCTGCTGATTGAGATTATTTATTCCACCGGATTCAAAAATGTTCATCGGAAATTGAACAACAGCAAAATGATTATTTTCCGAAACTTCTTTTGCAATCCCGATTACTTTTTCTAAAGAGGTAAAATTTGATTTATTCCCTTTTTCACCAAAAGTGTTTGATGAGATTCCGTAGTAAGAAATTCGTCCGAGTTTTACTTCTTTTTCAAGATGAATAAAAGCTTCTTTAATTCTGCGATAATATTCTCTTTCCCGCCTCTCAGTATCCGAAATCAATGAATACGATAAAAAATATTCAGGATTATGCAGCAGGTAAATATCTATTTTTTCAAGCTGCAATCTTTTTAAAGATTGTCCGATTTGATTTTCTAAAAAATCGGGACTAATACAATGCCACAGATCATCTGAGCATTTTACAACTTCGCTAAAAGCTCTGCCGGAATGTTCTCTTTCAACTGCAAGCTGCAGATTTGAGCCTTGAAGATAACCGCCTTTTGAAACAACAATTACTTCATCTCTCTCAAGTCTTTTTTCAGAAACCAACTTATTAAGAATTTTGCCAGCAGCAATTTCGCTTCCGCCGTCGGAATAGTTGGATGAAGTATCAATAACATTTATGCCGGAAGTTAAAGCTTTTTCTAAAGCAGTTTGATGTTGTAAAATTTCATCATCAATTCTATAACAGCCAAAACCGCAAACTGAGGCACTAAAACCTGTTTTGCCCAATACTTTGGATTTTATATCTATAAAATTTGATAAATATTTTTTTGTTTGTTCGATGGAAGCCATATTTGAAAAATCTTAAAAATTAAGCAGTAAAGCTAAAAAAATATGGTTGATTAACAATTAATTATCTTTTACAGGTGAGGCGAAAAGTTGAAAAATCTTTTCTTTAATTGTTCAATGCTATATATTTGCTCCACAAAAAAATAGGAATATAAAGATGGCAAAAGTTCAAAGTTTTGCGGATAAAGCAAAAGGCAAGAAAAAAGTTGAAGGCGTTAACGTTAAAGTTATTAAAAGTATAAAAGCTGATGGCGGCGCATACAAATTCAATGAAAAGTTTGTAAAACTTGCAGATATAAGCAAGGTTACTGAAATTAAATAAGTTTAAGCGGTTTTATACCGCTTTCTTTTTTCAATCAAACAACTCAGGGCTTAGCGCTCCTTCCAGAAGAAGGAGTTTTTCTTTTATATCCAATCCTGCTGCATAACCCGTAAGTTTTCCATCAGCGCCAATTACACGATGACAGGGAATAACAATTGCAACCGGATTTTGTCCGTTTGCTTTTCCAACTGCTCTAATTTTTTTTGCATCCCCAAGTTTTTCCGCAATTTCTTTATAAGATTTTGTTTTACCGTATGGAATTTTTTTCAGTTCATTCCAAACTTTTAACTGAAAATCAGTTCCTTCAACATCAAGCGGAACATCAAATTTTTTCAACTTCCCTGAAAAATATTCCTTCAACTGCGGAAATATGTTAAACAGATACGGATCATCTGCCTGCAATCTTGTAGCTCCTTTATATTGCTCGGGAAGCATTTTGAATTTAAGGATGATGCTTGCAATACCTTTTGCAGAGGCAATAACGCCAATCTTAATTCCGGAAATTGTATCTATTGAGTAATAATATTTTGCAGTCATTTTTTTATTGATGAGATAGTGCTTCTGAAAATTAGCAAAAGAAAATATAAAGGTGAAGAAATAATTTGAATATCTTTAAATAAAAAAACCCCGAACAAAACGGGGTTTTTTATCTAATAAAATTAATTAAGCGGGAATAACATTTATTGCCGGATTAACATCGCGTTTTAATAAACCTTCTATCGCAATTAAAGTTCCTGTAATTGAACTCGGGCAGCTTCCGCAAGCGCCCTGATATCTAATTTTAACAGTGTAACCATCAAGCCCCAGAACCTGCAAGCCGCCTCCGTCTCCAGCAAGCGCAGGGCGTACTTTCTGATCAAGTAAATTATTTATCTGTTTTAACAGTTCATTTGATTCTTCTTCAGTTACAGTAACTTCTTTTTCAGCAGGGATTAAATTTTTATCAAATGTTTTTAAAAAATTTATGAATGGACGTTGTATCTGTCCCCAGTTACATTCGCTGGATTTCTCAATTGTTACGAATTTATCCATATAAAAAACAGAAACCACACCATCAATTTCAAATATTCCTTTTGCAAACGAATCGGATTCAGCAGAAACTTTATCAGGGTATTGCCTTGATTCAAAGTTTAAAAGTTTTTCGTTTAATATAAATTTTAACGCATGCGGATTTGGCGTTAAATCAACATCTTCAACTAATAACATAATTACACCTTTCTAATAATTTTCGATTGCAAAATAACTCTTAGTTGCACACTTCTGCAAGTCAGTAATAGCTTTTAACAGTTTAGTTATAAGACTATTTTTACATATATAAATTTGAGATTTAAATGAAGAAAATATTGGTTGTATTTACGGGCGGTACTTTTTCGATGATGATAGACGAGAAAACCGGCGGCGCTGTTCCAAGATATTCCGGTAACGAATTGCTCGATATGATTCCGGATGCAAAATCACTTGCAGAAATTGTATGTTTTGATTTTGGCAAATATCCAGGTCCGCACGTAACACCGGAGCTAATGCTTGAACTTTCAAACACAATAAATAAAAAGTTATGTAGTGAAAATTATGACGGCGTGATTGTTACGCACGGAACAGATACACTTGAAGAGACAGCTTACTTTTTAGATCTTACAATAAAAACCGAAAAGCCAATTGTAGTTATTGGTGCAATGAAAAACAGCAGCGAGCCAGATTGGGACGGACCACGAAATCTTATTGATGCAATTCATATTTGTCTTAATGACAATTCAAAGAACATTGGAGTACTTGTTTGCCTGAATGGAGAAATTAACGCAGCCAGCGAAGTAACAAAAATATTTTCCGATTCCGTTGAATCTTTTAAAAGTTTGGATTTTGGAACGCTCGGTTTTGTGCAAAAGGGTAGAGTAATTTTTAACCGCCTACCGCGATATCTCGAAACCATTCAGACGAATAAAATAAATACCAATGTGGATCTGATTACTGTTTATGCAGGAATAAATGAAAAATTCTTTAAATTTTCTGCAGACAGCGGCGTAGATGGAATTATTGTAGAGGCGTTGGGTGTTGGCAATGTTCCGCCGCAGGCATTTGATGGAATAAAATACGCAGTTGAAAAAGGAATTCCGGTTGTACTAACATCTCGCTGCCCGGCAGGTGAAACGGATGATATTTACAGTTATCCGGGTGCTGGTAAACACTTACACAATCTCGGTGTTATTTTTTCAGATTACATTAACGGACAAAAAGCGAGAATCAAATTGATGATAGTACTCGGTTTAACAAATAACCATGATGAAATAAGAAAATATTTTGAGTGATAAAATATCTGTTTTGTTTTGCAGTCAGCAGTTCATTCGCTCCAAAAAATAAAATGAAGTTTGTGATATTTACCAAAAACGGTTTCAGCTAAACTATTTAGTTTTACCACTCAAAAAAATAATACACGGGTACTATGGCTTTATTCTTTATTATCTTTCTTTCGGTTTACACATCATTAAACTTTTTAGTGTTTTACCGCGGCTGGCAGGTTATTTCGGCTTATCCGGCATTAAAACCTTTTTATGCTTTTGTATTTTTTATTGCAGCTTATGGATATGTTTTAGCCAAAGTATTTTACAAATACCTTCATCCGATGGCTTATGATATATTGCTTGGAATTGGGGCAATCTGGTTTGCTTTCTTAGCCTATTTTTTACTATCTGTTTTGCTGATTGATATAATAAGATTATTTAACGGCTGGTTTCATTTTCTTCCTTCAATTATTACAAATAATTATGAAACGGCAAAAAAAATTACCGCCGTTACTGTTATTGCACTCACAGGCTTTGTTGTGTTACTTGGAAATCTGAATAAAAGAGATATCGAAATTAGAAACCTTGAAATCGAATTGCCGAAAGGCGGTGGCAAACTTGACCAATTAAGTATTGTTATGGCAAGTGATATTCATCTTTCGCCGATTGACGGTGAGAAATTACTTTCTGAAATTGTTGATAAAATGAATTCTCTTAATCCAGATATAGTTTTACTTGCCGGAGATATTGTTGATGACAAAGCAAAAGTTTTGGAAGAAAGAGGAATCGGAGAATCATTTAGAAAATTAAAATCCAAATACGGTGTGTATTCAATAAACGGAAATCACGAGTTTATAAATGAAGTAGAATCCTGTGTTAAGTTTGCAGAAAAATTTGGTGTAAAATTTTTGCGCGATAATTATATTTTGATTGACAGCAGCTTTTATGTTATCGGCAGAGAAGATAGCGCAATGCCTCAGTTTACAGGAAAGCAAAGAAAATCCTTACAGGAAATTGTCGGCAGCATTTCTACCAATCATCCAAAAATATTGTTAGACCATACACCTTTTAAATTGGAACAAGCACAGCAAAATGGAATTGATCTTCAGCTTTCGGGGCATACGCATCACGGGCAAATTTGGCCCGCAAATCTTATAACTAAATTAATTTATGAAATAAGCTGGGGCTACGGTAGAAAAGGAAACACACATTATTATGTTTCATCCGGTGCAGGAACCTGGGGACCGCCGGTTAGAACCGGCAGCAGCTCCGAGATTGTTAACATAAAAATTAAGTTTGTAGAATAATTTGTGCAGTACAGATTACTAACTAAGTTTAATTTCAATAAAAATATATAAGCTAACTTCTTCCGAAAAGTTCGGAAAGATTTAATGTTTGTGTTCGTGTTTTGCTTGCAAGCGAAACATAAGTTAAAGCCAATTCTTCTTTGCCTGCGCCAAGTACAGTACTGATTAAACCCAACGCTTCGCCAAGTTTTTCAGGCGGAATTTCTTTGGTAACTCTGTTCCATATCTCTTCTTCCAAAGCATTAAATGCCGTATGTACTTCGTGCAGATCGAAGCCAGCATCAAATCTTTCTTTTGCAATTTGGGCAGCATATTCTTTCATAGGTGTAAGTTTTTTTTCTTTTACGCATTTTTGAGTTAGCGTTAACAGATTAAGCAATCTGTTTTTATTTTCGTTTTCAGGGGATTTATCGTAAGATTTTAGATGAGCGCAGTTTAATGATTGAAGCGCATTTTTTAAAATCGCATTGCTTTGTGTTTTTAATAATTCTTTTAATTCCATTTTAAGTTCCAATTATTTTTGATGCGTAAAATTACTAAAGGTTATCAAAAGAATTATAAATTTATTTACAAATCAAAAATTTCTTTGATACTATAATAAAAGAAATCGGTAAACGGTTGGCTGTGTTAAATATAGTTTAAACCGTTTTAATAATTCTTTGATTATTAACGTCAAAGATTTAATTTTTGCATCAAATGAGGAAAACTTCTCTTAACTTTAATAATTTTAGTGTTCAATTTAGTTTTGATAGTAAGATTAAAAACAGGATCGGTTTATAAAAGGAGAACATCTATGAAAAAATTGCAGGGTTTATTATTATTTATAATCTCGCTAATACTAATTGCTGGCTGCAAAAAATCGCAGGAAGATTTGAATAAATCAAAAACTGAAATTGAAACCAGTACAACATCAGATTCAATATCATCAAAAGAAAATTACGCAGCTCAATCAGTTGATGAACTTATGTCGAAAAACATCGCAAATTTTCTTACACAAAATTATGTTAAAGATGATTTAGAGTTTATGTCGGAAAATGATCGAAAATTTCAAATGTATAAAATGGATTTAAATGAAGACGGTAAAGAAGAATATTTTGTACTATTAGCAGGCTCCTACTTTTGCGGAAGCGGAGGCTGCACAATTTTATTATTAGATAGATATTCCGAAATTATAACAACTTTTACGGTTATGCAGCCGCCTTTGTTTATTTCAAGTTTAAAAACAAAAGGCTGGCGCAATCTTATGATTGAAAGTGAAGGCAAGTTAAAAGAACTAATCTTTAACGGAAAAAGTTATCCCTCCAATCCTTCGGTGTTACCTGATAGCGCATTAAAACCAGATAGCAGTTTCACAACAATTTTTGATGACAGAAATTTTCCATCTAAAACTTACACTTATTGAAAAATCGCATAAAAATATTTGAAGCGGTTAAAGCAATTGTCCGTAAAAACTTAATAAGCAAACCGGAAAGTCTATTTACATGAAAGCCTTAAAATACTTTATCATTTTTGTTTTACTTTGTGCTGCGCAAATAATTGCACAGCAAACAGCAGCGGATACAAGCAAAGCAAGCGATTCGACACAAGCAATCACACAGGTAGATTTAAGACTGCTAAAGGAAAATAACAAATTAAACTCTGCCGATAATATTGTTTCATTACGGCAGTACAGAATCTTAAAAAAAATAACCGAAAAAATTGACGCGGCAACATCAATGCTAAGGCAGGGCTTTGATAGTTCTGCTGCAAGACAAGAACTTGAATATCTGAATAAATGGAATGAAATGGCGTCGAGCGGAATTTTTGAAGACGATGTAAATTTTATAATGACTTCAAACCTGTCTGTTTCAACAATCATTTTGCGGGAGCTGCTTACGCGTGCAGAACTAATAATCAACAAACTAAGTGCAAAGAGAATTGATTACGAAAAAGTAATACTCGGTATTGATTCCCTTTTAACTTCCGATGTTCTTTATCAGGTTACAAGCGATACTTCAAAGTCGCTTACAAATTTAGAGCGAATTTTAAAGATGCAGGAAGATGCATCGCGTGTAACCAATAGAACACATAAAATATTAAAAAAAATTCAGGAACTCGAATCACTTGGTACTTTTATTAAAATTGATCTTGAATCAAAATTATTAAAAACAGAGTATATTCGATCAGCACGAATGCAGGGAGAAGAATCAAAAGATTTCGAAAATTTTGCACAGTTTAAAGGAGATACAAAAAGTCTTCCCGAAATATTTGATTATTCGTTTACAAAAATATTTTTAGCGTTTGCCTTTTATACAGCAAACCATATTGCGTTAATAGTGCTAATGATTTTGTGTATAGCCGGTTTAATTTTCTATCTGCGCGCGCTCAGAAAACATTTAAGTTTTGTTATTGCTGAAAATCCTTTATCGGAATATTATGTTTTAAAACACCCCGTACTTACTTCGGTAGTAATTAGCGCAAACGTGTTCCAGTTTTTCTTTAGCAATCCGCCGTTTATTTTTTATGCAGGTTTCTGGGTAATCACATTTGGATTTTTGGTTTATCTTTTAAGATTTAGCGTTGATAAAATATGGCACCGCTGGTTTTGGATGCTGTATGTTTTATATCTTATTGCATACTTAGATAATATGATTTTACTACCGCACATTGCCGATAAAGTTGGAGGTTTGTTTTTATCTATTTTAACTATCGGGTTGGTTTTGTGGGGTTTGCTCAATCTCAAAAAATCCAGAACTAAAGTAATATTCTTAAAATGGTTTCTAATACTCTCGCTTTTTCTGGAAAGCTTAGCTCTGCTGTTAAATCTATTCGATTCTTTTAATGTATCAAAAAGATTGATGATAGCCGGCATTATGGCGCTTGTACTGATTATGCTGCTGATGTGGACTGCAAGAATTATATTTAAAGTTTTCCGTTTATCGCTGGAAGTATATAAAAAATCTGATAACAACACTTTCTCAATAAATTTAGATCGCTTTAATAAAAAAATGCCGCGATATGTTACGGCTTTTATTGCCATCGGCTGGGTGTATATGTTTATTAACTTTTTCTATGTGCTGCATGTAATCTTACAACCGGTTGTTGATTTTTTTACGGCAGAACGGCGCATTGGCAATTTTACTTTTACTTTTGACAGCATAATTTTATTTGTGTTTATAATTTTTATTGCCACAGCCGCTTCAAAAATATTATCGTATTTATTATCCGATTCCTATGTAATAAAAAGCAGGCAAAAAGATAAAAAGGGTCTCGATCTCGGAAGCTGGGTTTTGCTGTTACGCATTGCTATAATTAGCATTGGCATAATGATAGCCTTTGTTTCGGCGGGTATTCCGTTTGACCGCATTACGATTATAATAAGCGCATTGAGCGTTGGTATCGGTTTTGGCATGCAAACCCTTATTAACAATCTTGTTAGCGGCTTAATAATTGCTTTTGAAAAACCAATTACAGTGGGCGATGTTGTAGAGCTTTCAGGGCAAACAGGCAGGATGAAATCAATTGGATTTAGAAGCAGTATGATTACAACCTGGGACGGCTCCGATGTTGTAATTCCAAACGGCGATTTACTTAATCAGCATTTAATTAACTGGACTTTAGGAAACTCGCATGCTCGTTTTAATATTATAGTTGGCGTTGCTTATGGAACTAACTTAGAAACAGTTCATCAATTAGTAATTGATTTATTGGACAAACATGAAAAAGTATTAACCTTTCCGCAGCCTTTGGTTGTATTTAAGGAATTTGCAAGCAGTTCTATTGATATGGATATAAAATTTTGGGTAGCTGATTATTCAACAGGCATAATTGTTAAAAGCGAAATAATCATGGCGATTGATAAATTATTCAAAGAAAACGGGATTGTAATTCCTTTTCCACAGCAGGATGTTTATATAAAATCCATTGCAAAAGAAAACGAAGTGAAATAAAAAACCGTTTAGTTTTTTTACACGAAGAATTAAAGACAGCCAGTAAAACTTTTATTCCTTCTTATAAGCATCAACAGGCAGCCTGTCTAAAATGTATTGTGAATTCCAGTACAGGAATTTCCAGCCTTCTATTGTTACAAAGCGTGCATCTGTGTTTAGTGAATCTTTGTAAACATTATCCACCAAATCCTGAAATGCTTTTACCTGCACACGGCACGCAAGTGAATCTCCTGCCTGTAAATCTGTTTTGGCGGTGATTAGTTTTGTTTTTAACTCGTTTGCAAAAGTGTTATCGGCAAGCCAGGTGTAAGCCATAACACTATCCACATAGTTGTATAAGTTATCCAATAAATCATTCGTTGGTTTTGTACTATCTAAAGTAGCTGGTACATAAGTTTGAAGAAAGTATTTTCTAATTTGGTAAGTAGCAGAGTTAGTATCAGAAATAATAAGATTATTAATGAAATTTACAAATTTTGGTTCTAAATACCTTTTTGAAATCCAACTCCTGCTTAATACTATATTTGGGGTAGGGATATACTCAACTCTGAAAGAATCATTAATTTCATTTTGTAAAGCGAACATACTTCTTTCAGGTTGCCCATCTTTATCCCAAACACCTAGCTGAGAAAAATAATTAAATCTCAGTTTAGCTGTAGAATTATTAAAATATTCAGTTATTTTCATTGAAAAATAACCTGATTGGATAGAATTGATATTTTGAACTAATGATGTTACTTCAATCCAATTACTTGGGGGAATAGTAGAAAGTTCATTCTCTAAAGTAGCTTTTACTTCATTAACATATCTGCTATCTTGCCCGTACATTATATACAATACTTTGCCCATTAGCTTTGTTTTATTATTTTTTACAAAATTCCAGTAATCAAATTTTCCTGCTTCAGCCAAACATTTAATAGCCATCATCTTGTAAATATTATCTGGACAAAATCTTGCAATTGAATCCATAGCACTAAATGCTGAAAGATCACCTAAAAGACCTTGTGCATAGTTATCTACATAGTATTTTTGCCATTGGAACAAATTATAAGGACCTTCTTTTGAATTATCTATTTGAGTATCTAAGTTTATTAAAAGAAATTGGGTCTCAGTCTGCTTATAATAATAAAGCAAATTTTTTACAGCTGATTCATATAAATTTGGATCTGAATCCCAACCATCATCATCATTTAATATGATACTTTTTAACGAATCAATTAAAAGCCCGTTTGCCACATCACCAATTTCTGGTTCAATTAGGCGCCACATATTTTGACTCAAAAGATTAACTTTAATGAAAAGAAATAAAACTATACATAGAATAATAACATTTTTCATTTTTTACCTCGCAGTTAAATTAGTTTAGTCTCAACAACGCTCATTCCTTTTTATAAGCATCAACGGGCAGCCTGTCTAAAATATATTGTGCATTCCAGTACAGGAATTTCCAGCCTTCTATTGTTACAAAACGTGCGTCTGTGTTTAGTGAATCTTTGTAAACATTATCCACCAAATCCTGAAATGCTTTTACTTGCACACGGCACGCAAGTGAATCCCCTGCCTGTAAGTTTGTTTTGGCTGTGGTTAGTTTTGTTTTTAACTCGTTGGCAAATGTGTTATCTGCAAGCCAGGTGTATGATAGCATAGTAGGGATGCTATTAAACAAATCATCAGCTTGTAATTGAATTATTGTTGCTGTATCTGGTTTCGGCGGTTCAAAATATTTTATATCATGAACAATACTTTTAATTTTTTTTGGAGAAATTACTAAACCAATATTGTCTTTCACAAACTTATAATTTTCTGGAGTGCCAAAATGATTTAGAAGATCATCTGCAAAAATCGCAGTCCAAACTGTATCTACAAAAACCCTGCTTTTTAATAATGTATCAATGCCGGGGTAATTGTATTGAATGAGATGTTTCAAAGCTATATGACGATTTTCTTCTGCTTTTGCTCCAACAAATGCTTTAGCAGCAACTTCGTTTGCCTCGCTTCCATAATATTCACAAATCTTTATTAACGCAATTCCGTCAAATTCTGCAATCCTAAACAATTCTGTCTTTGCCCTATCCGAATATGATGGTACGTTCTTCCTTACACGATCAATTACAAAAGCAGAGCCTAAAAAACTACCGGGTTTTTTTTGTTCGATGTATTCAAATAAAAAGTCAACTTTTGAAAAATCATTTTTATAAATAAGTTCTGTAGTAATATCCAATTTAATTTCTAAAGGTGAGTCGTTAATAGAATAGCGTTCATCTACCCACATTGTGTCAACGACATTAAAAAAATCTTTAGCTAGTGATATATAGTTTGAGTTCTCATACTTTGCTAAAGCATCTAATATATCAAAACACAAAGCTTTATCTTGCTGCCAAAATATTTCTTCTAAAATTGGTACCGCTTCAGGAATATTGTAATAGTATGTTGCTTCTATTGCATAATATCTTTCAAGATAATCCTGACTTCTCAATCTTGTTAGAACTGTATCTCTATATTCCGGTGTAATTGTTTGAGCGCTCAAATTATTACAAATGGAATAAAATATTATTATTATTAAAATCTTTTTCATATTTACCTCCAATCACCTCAATTTTAGCCAGTTTACTTTTCTATCTTTTACAAAACCAAGCTGTTCAACAAGGTTTATTGCTTTGTTGTTCTTCTCTTCAATTTGCACGAAAGGAACTTTTTTGAGTCGCCTGTTTTGATGTATTAACGAAATTAAAATTTCTCTGCCGTATCCTTTTTTTCTGTATTCATCAAGCACGTGCAGCGAGCCGAGTAGGCCTTCATCGTGGGTTAAACCCCACGCAATAAGTTTTACCTTTATCATTTATTTTACTTATAATCCGAATAACTAGTGAAAAGAACTTTAGGTTAAACAATAAGCCTGTTTGGTGATGCTTTAATACCGCCGGGTGAATATTTTTTCAGTACAACCACAGACACTTTACTTTTACTTTTGTAATAATAATAAAAAGAGAAAGGCAATGAAAATAAAAATCATGAGTGTAACTATAACTCTACTTCAAAGTCCGCGTTACAGAATTAACGTGGCATAGAATTAAATTTTGTTGGATTAGTAAGAAATATTATATAAAAATAGCAGAAAGAACTACGTAATGAAAAAAATAAAATTGATTCCCCGTTTTGTAGAATTATTTGTACTTGTTTCAATTCTTGTAACAACTGGCGGATGTAACAAGGACGATAATTCAGTAAATACCATTGATGAATTGTGGATCGTACCGCGTGACCCGGCATATGCAGGCTGCTATCCGATTGTTAGCACAAGTCAAATAACCTGCTGGGACAGCGCTGGCAACATTATCGCCCCCGTTTTAGGTGAAGCATTTTATGGGCAAGATGCGCAGTACCCGAGGATACAGCCTGTTTACACCAAAAGCAGCGATGGACTTACTGTAAAAGACGAAATTACGGGCTTAACATGGCAGAAAAGTCATGACGGTGGTACTTATTATTGGGCAGCAACCCAAACCGTAGTCAACAACCTGAACGCACAAAACTACGGCGGCTACAACGATTGGCGACTTCCAACTATAAAGGAACTTTACTCTTTATGGAATGTAAGTACGGGCTGGCCATATATTGATAGAAACTATTTTGACATTAAATATGCAGATGAACAAGACCTTAGTCATGCTATATTCTGGAGCAGCGACAAATATACCGGAGTAATGGGCAATATAAGCGGGGAAATGCCCGGGGCAGAACTTGCTTTTGGTGTGAATTTTGGAACCGGACATATCAAAGCGTATAGTATCAGTGTCGGACCCAAACACTTTATCCGTTGTGTTCGCGGCAAGCTTGCGTATGGTGTAAATTTATTTCAAAACAATGGCGATGGAACTATTTCTGATTTGGCTACCGACTTGATGTGGCAACAATCCGACAATGGCTCTGGAATGGATTGGGAACACGCATTGGCTTATGCTCAAACGCAGAATAACACAAATTATTTGGGTTACAACGATTGGCGTTTGCCTAATACAAAAGAACTTCAAAGTCTTGTAGATTACACACGTTCGCCGTATGCAACTAACTCAGCTAATGTTGGACCCGCAATAAATGCACTATTCAGCTGTACCAGTATTCTAAACGACGGAGGAAAGGCTGACTATCCCTATTATTGGACAAGTACCTCGGCTATTTCTATAGCAAATGGAGCCTATCCTTCTGCATGGTATGTGGCTTTTGGTCGGGCTGAAAATGGAAGCGGCGAAGACCTTCACGGCGCCGGTGCAGTGCGTTTCGACAATAAGACAGTAGGAACAAGCCAAGGAGAAGAAAGGGTGCTGAATTATCTACGGCTTGTGAGAACAATTAATTAAACAAACATGAAAAAATACATTTTGCTTATTTCGCTTCTTATGTTAAATATTTTAATTGCTCAAAACAACAAACAAAATATAAGAGGTATTATTATTGATAAACTTTCTCAAACGCCTCTTATCGGTGCGAATGTTCAAATAGTGAATAAAGAAGGAAAAAAAGGGACGGCTACAGATATAAACGGGAAATATTTACTTTCTGATGTTTCACCAGATAGGTACGAAATAAAAATTTCTTATATAGGTTACAAAGGTTTGATTGTTCCCAATGTTGTAGTAACCTCCGGAAAAGAAACAATTCTTGATATTACAATGGAAGAAGATCCATTACTTTTAAATGAAGTAATTATAACGGCGAATGATAAAGACAAAACAATCAATAACTTTGCCACCGTAAGTGCCCGTTCATTTTCTACTGAAGAAGTAAATAGATATGCCGGCGGCAGAAGTGACCCTGCGCGCTTAGTAGCAAATTTTGCTGGAGTAAGCGCAACTGATGATTCAAGAAATGATATTGTAATTAGGGGTAATTCTCCAGTTGGTGTCTTATGGAGAATAGACGGAATGAATGTAACTAACCCGAATCACTTTGCGTCTGTTGGTACTACTGGCGGAGCGGTAAGCGCAATAAATACTAATATGTTGAAGAATTCTGACTTTTTTACTTCAGCTTTTCCATCAGAATATGGTAATGCTATTTCCGGTGTTTTCGATTTAGGATTTAGAAATGGCAACTCACAAAAAAGAGAAACAACTTTTCAGGCAGGCGCAATAACAGGTTTGGAAGCTACCACCGAAGGACCTATAAATGAAGGAAATGGTTCATCGTATTTAATTGGTTATAGATATTCTCTAGCTGGCGTTGCACAAGCAATGGGAATAAATATTGGTACTACATCTACGCCTTCTTATCAAGACCTTTCGTTTAAAATAAATAGTGGAAATATCGGTTCAGGTGTTTTTTCTTTATTTGGAATTTTGGCTACAAGTTCAATAAACATTGAAGATTCTAAACCTAATGCAAACACACTATATGGTAATGGGGATAAAACAGATTTTACCAGCAAAATTGGAATTGTTGGATTAAATCATTTCCTACAAATTAATAGCGAATCTTTTTTAAGCTCATCGTTAGGTATAAATTATTCAAAAACTGATCAGATAAATTATATCTCTGATAGACTATCAGGGATTTCAGATAGCAGCGAAATAAATAATGTTGCAAAAAACGGCTATAATGTAATTACGAATTACAATTCAAAAATTAATTCAAGATTGTTTATCAAAGCAGGGGCACAAGCTGAGCTGATGGATTTGTATCTTTATTATAAAACTAAAAAGGATCAACCGGATTGGAAACAAATTTGGGATTATAAAAGTTATACTACTCTGGCACAAGCTTACGCGCACGTTAAATATAGCCTCGACGAAAAAATAACATTGAATATTGGAATACACGCTCAAAAATTATTTCTAAATAATTCGTTTTCTTTGGAACCACGTTTTGGGTTAAAATATGATTTGAATAGTAGTAGTAGTTTTAGTTTAGGATATGGACTTCATTCTCAAATGCAACCGATAAACATTTATTTTTTGCAAACACAAAATGTAGATGCCTCCTATAGTTACAATAACAAGGATTTAGATTTTACCAAAAGCCATCAGTTTGTTTTAGGATATGATTTAAGACCATTTGATGACTGGCGATTAAAAGCAGAAGTTTACTATCAATATCTTTACAATGTGCCTGTAAATACTTTTTCAAGTAGTTATTCTATGCTAAATACCGGAGCAAGCTTTAAAACTGATTTGGAAGACAGTCTTGTTAATAGTGGTACCGGAAGAAACTATGGTGTAGAATTAACAATAGAGAAATTTTTTAGGGATGGATATTATGGATTATTTACTTCTTCTTTTTATGATTCAAAGTACACAGCCAGTGATGGCGTAGAGAGAAATACAGCGTTTAATGGTAAATATGTATTGAATATTCTATTTGGGAAAGAATGGAAAGTAGGTAGCGAAGAAATTAATAATCTAACTGCGGACTTTAAAATCACGAATGCCGGAGGACGGTATTATACACCTATTGATTTGCAAGCATCTCAAATTACTGGTAATGAGCAGCTAAAAGGAGATGATTATGCATATACAAGCCGTTACACAAATTACTTTAGAATGGATTTAAAAATTGGTTATACAATTAACAGCAGTTCATCAAAATTGTCTCACTCGTTTTCTTTAGATGTTCAGAACATAACAAATAACAAAAATGTCTTCTCACAAAGTTATGACAGAGGAAATAATTCTATAAACACAACTTACCAACTTGGTATATTCCCAAACTTTACTTATAAATTACAATTTTAGAAGAAATATATTTTTAATTTTATGATATGAAATCATTCTCATTAAATAGTAGAAAAATTGAAACTTTGTTTTACGTTGTGATATGGGCATTCGTTTTTTCAGTACCATATTTCAGCGATCGTGGCTCTGGAAACATAAACTGGAATGAAGTGACAAATAATTGGATTCGTGTTTACGGATATTTAGTTATTTTTCTGATCAATGTTTATATATTGGTACCCAGATTACTTTTAAAAAAGAGATATAAAAAATACTTTTTTTTAGTATCGGCGCTGATATTACTGGTAATAGCAGTTAACATGATCTCTCAATCAGGTTTCCCTGCCAAAAGTAATTACGAAATGAATCCACCCAACACAACTTCACCAAGGCAAAAACCGCCCTTTATGGCTTTTGCTGATAATCTTATTATTTGCATCTTAACTGTGGGTGCCGGTACAGCAATAAAACTAATGTCGAAATGGCTGAGTGAAGAGAAACTAAGAAAAGATATCGAAAAAGAGCAGCTCAAAACCAATCTGGCTTTACTTAGGCATCAGGTGAGCCCCCACTTTTTTATGAACACACTGAATAATATTCACGCACTTATTGATATCAATTCAGAAAATGCGAAAGATGCTATTGTTCGTCTATCAACATTAATGCGTTACTTGTTGTACGATTCGGCACAAATCCAAATCAACTTGAAAAAAGAAATTGAATTCATACATAGTTTTATTTCTTTGATGCAGCTCAGGCATTCGGAAGAAGTGGAAGTTACAACAGTGATTCCTGAGCAAATTCCTAATGTTCAAATCCCTCCAATGCTATTTATCTCTTTGATTGAAAATGCTTTTAAACATGGCGTAAGTTATCCTTTGAAGTCGTATATTTATTTTGAACTGCAATTTGAAAAAACGGCGCTCTGTTGTATTATTAAAAACAGCAAGCATAAAATTGCAACAACTTATCAAGGCGAATATTCAGGCATTGGTCTTGATAACATTAAAGAGAGTTTAAAGTTATTGTATGATGACAATTTCCAGTTGACTATCTTAGATGAAGAAAGTGAATTTGAAGTAAACTTAAAAATTCCTATATGAAGATAAAATGTATTGCCATTGACGATGAACCTTTGGCAGTAAAAAAGATAGCAAGTTATATTGAAAAAATTCCCTTTTTGGAATTGGCGGCTCAATGCCGCAGCGCTTTAGAAGCGATGAATATAATTGAGAACAACAATATCCAACTTTTATTTATTGACATTAATATGCCAGATTTGAATGGGTTAGAATTTGTAAAAGCATTAACTTATAAACCCTATATAGTATTCACTACAGCTTATAGCGAATATGCTGTTGAAGGTTTTCAGGTAGAAGCAGTAGATTATCTTTTAAAACCTATTGCTTTCAACAATTTCCTGAAAGCAGCAAACAAGGTTAAAAATCTTATTGAATTAGGCATAACTAACCGAAAGGAAATTATCAATACAACAGCGGATCATTTATTTGTAAAATCTGAATATAAATTAGTACGAATTGAGTTAGCTGATATAAAATATATTGAAAGCCAGCACGAGTATATTAAAATCCATTTAATTAACAGTAAACCTGTGATGACTCTGTTGAGTATGAAGTTCATTGAGGAACAGTTACCCCATGATAGGTTTATGAGAGTCCACCGTTCGTATATTGTAAATCTTGCAAAGATTTCAGTGATAGAACGGAACAGGATTGTTTTCGACGGCAAAGTTTACATCCCAATAAGCGATCAGTATAAAAATAAGTTTCAAAATTACATAGATAAAAACTTTTTAACTTAATTTTCAACAACTTCATATATCGGCTTATTCTCAATAAATCCGGTAACGCTTATGTTAGTGAGAAAATCTTTTTTAAAGTTTTCGAGACTTAATTTTATCTGGTTTCTTATATTCAAATCGCTTCTTTCATCTATTAAAATATCAGCCATAACATTTCCCTCAATCATTGGACATTTTGATAATTCCGGATATGTAATCAATAGGGTAATAGTTTCATAGCTTCCTATTATTGAATCCTTTGTTTTTCAGTTAAAGTTGTGTTTGTGAATTTGTACTCCACAATAAAATCGTAACGGCAAAAAATAATATAGTTTTCATATTAACCTCTATTAAATGAGATTTGGTATTCTAAGCAAATCATTCTTTCTTATAAGCATCAACGGGCAGCCTGTCTAAAATGTATTGTGCATTCCAGTACAGGAATTTCCAGCCTTCGATTGTTACAAAACGTGCATCTGTGTTTAGTGAATCTTTGTAAACATTATCCAACAGATCCTGAAATGCTTGTATTTGCAAGCGACACCCAAGTGAATCTCCTGCCTGCAAATTTGTTTTGGCTGTGTTTAGTTTTGCTTTTAACTCGTTGGCAAACGTGTTATCGCCAAGCCAGAAATAATTTTGTGATTGAACTAAATATGAAAGTGTAGAATCTATAATTTCATAAATTGGTGTTAATGAATCGGGAATTGCTGCATTACCTGTATTACTTTTTTTTATAAAAATATCAGCTATTTTTTTTTGTCTCTCGACACCAACAGTCTCTTTAAGCCAATTATTAAGAAAATAAAAGTTACCAGGGGTATTCAAACTATCAAGTAAGTATAGAATTATCGTTCTTTGTTCTGAGGAATTATTTGTGGTTATAAGATTTTCTTTTAAAATACTTGATACTACCTCAGGATCACCTAATGGGAAATATTCCTGAAATATTGTGAGCTTAATGGCATCATCAACTTCTTCAGAGTATTTATTTATGACAATTGGCGCTATTTCGGCTTTATATTTTTGACCCACAAGATATAAAGCAAGTGATCGGTCACTTTCAATATTAGATGGTTCTGAAAAAAAAGCAATGAGATTTTCTTTTGCTAACTGAGTATATAATGGAACATCTAGTAAATATCCCCAAAGACTAATAATCTGAAAATTATCGACTTTAGAGTTAGTTGGATTTGTCTGATAAATTAAGTAATCAATCTTTGAAAAATCATTTAATTCAAATAATAATCTAATAAGATCAAGTTTCATCAAAATGGTGTCATTTTTAGAACGAATATTTTCATTAAGACTGTCATACAAAGCAAGAGCATAATTTTTAGTTCCTTCAAATCCTAATCCTAACATTGCCTCAACAAAACTCAACCTAGATTGATTATCTTTGTTCCATATTTCAGATTGCAATACAGGTATTGCTTCATAAATCTTATAATAAACAATACCATCTTTTGCATAATCAACGGTAGGCCATTCTACAGAATAAAGATCAGTTATTATTGAATCCTTTTGCGTTTCAGTTAAAGTTTGTGTTTGTGAATTTGTACTCCACAATATAATCGTAACGGCAAAAAACAATATTTTTTTCATATTCACCTTCAATCACCTCAATTTTAACCAATTTACTTTTCTATCTTTTACAAAGCCAAGTAGTTCAACAAGATTTATTGCTTTGTTGTTTTTTTTCTTCAATTTGCACGAAAGGAACTTTTTTAAACTGCCTACTTTGGTTTATTAACGAAATTAATATTTCTTTGCCGTATCCTTTTTTTCTGTATTCATCAAGCACGTGCAGCGAGCCGAGCGCACCGTCATCGTGGGTTAAACCCCACGCAATAAGTTTTGTTCCTTTTAAGATTGCCGCGCTAATTGATTTGTTTATTCTTTCTTCAACGTATGATGCAGTTAAAAATTGTTTGTAGTTGGATTGCGATATTATAAATCCGATATGCTCGTTTGTTAGCGAGGTTACTTCTATTTTATTTTGCGGAATTTCAATGTTATAGGGCAGGTAGTAACGCATTGCGGAAAGTAACCATTCGGGTTTGTTGCTTTTAGTAATAACGGGAATCATCCAATCTTCCACAGAAGTAAAATATTTGTTGTCGCCTGTTGTTTTTTCCAAAAGCCACTTGAGCTCAATTTCATTTTTACAAACAAGATAAATCCATTCAACATCACTTTTACCTTTGATGAGGTAGGCGTTGTTGATTTCGATAACTTCCGTTATTGTATTGTTCTCAATAAATCCGGTAACGCTTATGTTAGTGAGAAAATCTTTTTTAAAGTTTTCGAGACTTAATTTTATCTGGTTTCTTATATTCAAATCGCTTCTTTAACTTTTCATCTAATTTAAAACTAATTACAATTCTTGAAATAGATACAACACTCCGTTTATTTCTTTTGGCAGGATTAAATTTGGTATCAAGAAGAGCTTTAGTAACAACTTCTTCGCAGCCGCCGCCAATACTTTTTAATATTTTTACGTCAACGGTATTCCCCGATTCATCTATTAAAATATCAGCCATGACATTTCCCTCAATCATTGACTGTTTTGATAATTCAGGATATGTTATCAATTGGGTAATGGCTATATAGCCTCCTATTATTGAATCCTTTGAAGTTAAATTGTCAGGGTATATTGTTTCAAAACTTTTAACATCAATAAAGTCTGGCGAGGGAAAAAAAAGGCAGCTAGTTGCTAAAGTGTATTTGGGTTTTACTTCCAAAATTACTAACGAATCAATTTTAAGTAATTCTACTTTTTCATATTCTGGTAAATTATAGCTCGGGCTGCAAGAGATGAGGCTTAGGATTAACAATGCGACAGAAAGAAAAGACATTTTTGAGTACATAAATACCTCACTAAAAATTAATTCAAATCTTTGACTACAACAAAATTACTTTTCTCTTTAATAAAAAGCATCAGCACGGTTGTTATTAAACCGAATACAAAAGCGCCGCTCCATAAAATTACAGAGCCGTAGTTTTCATAAATAACAGTTCCAAGCCATGGACCTGCCGAAAATGCAAAACTAAAAGTCATTTGATAATAACCCATATACTCGCCGCGTCTATCTTCGGGTGCAATTTCGGAAATATATGTTGCAGAAACAGGAAAGAAAATCATTTCGCCAAACGTAAAAACAATTATTGCAATTGTTAGAGATGCTGCATTTGTTGCAATCGCAAATCCGCCAAAACCGGCAGCCGCAAGCAAAGCGCCAATCATCAAAGATTTTTTATACGATGTATCATTCATAAAAGTATTTAACGGCACTTCAATTATTATTATTAGTATTGTATTGATGGCGCTGAACAAACCAAAAACAGCAGTTGAGTAACTCAAATCGTTAACGATGTAAAGCGGCATAGGGCCGATATGCTGAAAAAAAACCAAATTTACCGGAATGATAGCTATCAAAAAAAATAAAAGCACTTTATCGGAAAAGATTGAGAACTTTGCTTTAGAAACTTGTTTAAATGCTTTCTTACTATATCCACCGGAAGCGGATAACCATTTTGTTGAACTTAAATAAATTCCGGCTGCAACAGAAGCTATTGCATTTGCGTAAAATAAATAATGGAAATCAATAAGCGTAAGAAATCCGCCTATAACCGGACCAATACTCATTCCTGCATTTATTGCAAGGCGGTTTAGTGCGATTGCAATTCTCCTTTGCGATGGTGCAGCTATCTCGGAAATCAAAGAAAGATTAGCCGGACGAAAAGCCTCATTAACCGCAGCAAGCACAAAAGATGCGGCAAGTATTCCGTAGTAATTTGTAATGAATGAATAGAGGAAAAAAATTACACCTGAACCGAAAAGGGCAAACTTCATCACATTAAGTGCGCCAAGTTTATCGGAAAGTTTGCCGGTTATTGGTGCTGCAATAAAAGCTGCGGCGCCGTAAACAAGCAATGCAGTTCCTGCTTCGGTTGGGCTTACGCCTATTTTTTTTGTAAGATATAATGCAAGAAAAGGAATAACCATTGTGCCGGAGCGATTTATGAGCGATGTAAAGAACAACACCCACATTTCATTCGGTAAGCCTTTTAATCCTTTGTATGGATTCAAAATGTAATTTCCTTTAATTATTCAATTAGTTTCATTGTACCTGAAACAATCAACAATATGGTCGTTCACCATTCCTGTTGCCTGCATGTGTGCGTAAACAATAGTTGAGCCAACAAACTTAAAACCCCGTTTTTTTAGATCAATACTTATTATGTCTGAAAGTTCGGTCCGGGCGGGAAGTTCTTTTAATGTTGTGAATTTATTTTTTATCGGTAAACCGTTTACAAAACCCCAGATGTATTTATCAAAAGTTCCAAATTCTTTTCTTACTTCTAAAAATGCTTTAGCATTTGTAACGGCGGCATTAATTTTTAACTGGTTGCGGATAATGCCGGCATCTTTCATTAAGGAATTTATTTTTCGTTTATCATACTTGGCAACTTTGTTAAAATCAAAATTATCAAAGGCTTTACGGAAATTCTCTCTTTTGTACAGGATGGTGCGCCAGCTTAGTCCTGCCTGAAAACCTTCCAGTATTAAAAACTCAAAAAGTTTTTTATCACTATGAATTGGCACGCCCCATTCTTTATCGTGATACTTTATATAAAGTGCATCTTTAGCGGACCAGGGGCAGCGAATTTTATCGGACATAAAATCTCCTTTTTTTATATGCTTAAAACTGCAAAAAGATTTTTACAAAAAAAATAATCTACTGTAAGGAAATCTTTCCGCATTTTTACTTTATGGATATGAGGTTTATTTTACTTCTAACAATTCGGAAATTATTTAATTATGAAATTTATTATTCTTTTAGCTGCAATTTTGTTCGCAATTACAGGGTGTTCAAAAGATGAAAATACCAATCCTGTTGATAATAGTAATAATGCAACGGGTTTTGTTAAAGGCAATGTAAACAGTGTCAGCTGGTACTCGGATAAAATTACAATAAGCAAAACCTCCACAACGCTAACAATTACGGCAAAACAAAACTTTACAAACGATGCAAAGTTTGCTTCATCCGAATTAACATTTAAAATCAGTGTTACACAGCCGCAGGTTTACGGAATTGGTGAAAACGAGCCTGGCTTTATTTATTATGTTAAAGCTTATTACAAACTAATATCGCACAGCGGCGCTGAGGATGAAAATTATAAAGCGTACTTTGAAAACGTAAGTTTTATGACAATCAACAGACTGACTGATAATAATCTTGATGCAACTTATAATTTTAATGCTTATACAGACGACCGTTCAAAAGCTGTTATATTTACTAACGGAGCAATTCAAATAGATTATTGATTTGTATCTGTTTAATTCATCCTTTTGATAAATGCATCAACAAAAGATTGCATTGAGCTCACATCAAAATTAAAATAAAGCGAAGGTTCGATCAGTTCAAGTTCCATAAGTGCAAATCTGTTATCATCGGTTCTTACAATATCAACACGCGCATAAAGCGGAATTGGATTTAAATTGCCGATTATTTTTTCTGCAGCTTTAATTTGTTCTTCTGCCGGAATAATGGATTTAATAATTCCGCCATGCTCTTCCTGAACACGAAAATCTTTTTCTTTAGGTTTCTTCAAAATAGAATGACTTAACTTTCCATTGAAGTAAAACAAGGAATATTCACCTTCTATTAAAACGCTTTTCATAAAAGGCTGTATCATAAATTCTCTATCAGAAAATATTTCATTCAATTCATTAAATAGTTTTTGTAATTCATCTTTAGAAATTTTAAAAGTGTTATCGGCATTTGCGCTTATGTTTGGTTTTATAATTATTTCATCACAGTTTAAAAGCTCAAAACTGCTCTCCAAAGTTTTTGGATTAAAATCTTTATTCCAGATTGTTTCTACGATTAACACGCCATTGTTCGCTAAATCTTGCAGATAGTTTTTGTTCATATTCCACTTAATTGTAGAAATATCATTAAACAATACAGCCTTTGAATTATCAATATCTTCGAGAACGGAAATAAACTTTTGCGGATCAGATTGATAATCCCACGTAGAACGAACGATCACAGCATCAAATTCATTCCAGTTTACATTTTCTTTGCGCCACGATATTATTTCAACATCCCAGCCGGATAAATTCAGCGGCTCAATAAGCAGGTTATCGTAACATTCAAAATTTTCTAAACTATCCATCGAAAGGAATACGACTTTTCTATTCATATAATAATCCAATTTGTTTTTTTGTTATAAACATTTAATAGAATGTTTTACATTTTATAATTCTTTAGTTTTACTATAAAAAATTAATCATATACAAATTCTAAAAGAAAGAAGTTTATTGTGGAGTGGATAATACTAACATTATGGCTGGCAATTATTAACGGTGGTCTTGGCGGACAATACGTTCTTAATTGGATGGCTAATCAGCCCAAATATACCGGTGGAAGTAAGATTGATGTTACACCCGGTGTAATGACATGGTGGCGCGAAGTATCAAAACTAGCTTGGGCTTTGATAGCAGTTGGCATTGAACTTACTCGCGGAAAGAAAATTAAGTATTTATGGCCCGGTTTTATTTCACTTTCAACAATAATTATTTGTGCTTTTACGGGTGTTATAGAAAATATTGGATTTTTTTATTTACCTCGATATTATTCGCCACACGTCTTTGCACCATATCTTAATATTTATCTTGGTTTTCTTCCATTTTTTGGTAAACTACTTTTTAATGCACCAATTCGCAAAGAACATTGGATAGGTATTTCACTTATTATTACCGGACTGGCAGTTCCTCATATCCCGTGGTTGTTGGGTCGCGAAATAGATAGTCAAAATACACTTGATGCAAGCGCAATAATCTGGGTGATAATTATCAATTTGTGTTTGCTTTCGCAGCAAGTATTAAATAATAAAACTGTTCAAACTGCTTTACATAATGTTGGACCCAATGCACTTGTTATGTGGCGCGAATTATGGAAAATGTTTTTTATTACAGTAGCAATTCTATTTATTCCGCTTATCGGCAATTTGATAAATGTTAATATGCCGGATAAAGTTGATACAAAAACATTTGAAACAAGGGTACTTGATAAAGTTGATAATACTCAAAAAGAATATCTTCTTAATTACTATACTTTATCAAATAGTCAATTTGTATTGAAAGAAAATATTTCGCAGCAGAATGAGGAAAAAATTAAGGATATTATTAAGTCAACCGAGTTTCATCAATTCTTTTCTTTGTTTGACGGAAGTTTGATGCCCGATAACTGGCTGCCGATACTTTTTGTAATTGCTGCCGGATTAACAGGATATATTTATAGTTATGGATTTTTTAGACTCTCTAAGTTTGCAGCGCATTTTTGGGTGCCTTATACAAATGTTTACCTTGCTTTACTTCCATTTATAATGCTGTTGTTTGGTAAAGATGTTACGATTTATCAGATTGCCGGAGCTGTGGTAGTTACTGCAGGTTTGATGGTTGGTGTTATGGATTACAGCCGCAATAAAGTAGCTGCGATTGAGAAAAAATAATTTGAGATTGAAAATAGTATTTTAAGATAATCATTCTGAACTAAATGAAGGTGTGAACACATTTTTGCATTTGGATGATTGGAATTGAGTAAGCTTTATTTATACATGCTCTTAATTTTTTTTGCAGACTTGTGCATATATCATTCAAAGATTTTATGTACAAACAGGATTTGCCCGTTTTGTGTTTGCCGATTTTTGCAAGAAAATTTTGTGCCGTAGAAACGGATTGCTAAAATATCTTATCATAATAAACAGTTAATCTTACAGATCTTCCCGGATCATAAACTTTCACTCCACTGGAAAAGGGATTACGAACATAAGATAAATGACGGCTGAAATTAAAATTTAATAGATTATCTATTTCTAATCCAAAAGTAAAATCACCAATATTAGTGGATGAATTTAAAGATATTGTATTCCAAGCTGAAGATTGAGTTTCACTAACAGAATTATCTATCCTTTTCATAGAATTTTCGTAGCGATGAACAAAACTAATTTTCAAACCGTAAATAATCGGTAAATTAAAAGTGGAAGTGATTGAAAAAGGCGCTATTTCAGATAACGGTTTCGAGTCGGTTATATTTTCACCATATAAATAAGAAAGGTCAACTCCAATAAATTTAATCTCAGCATTAAAGTTAATGCCAATTATTGCAGCATTAATGTTTTCATAAGTCATAGCCATTTTACTTAAACTTTTTATCTTCACTATATTCACATAATTATAAACGTAGTTGGCAAAACCTTCTAATGTTAAAAAACTATAATTAAAAGTAGTTCGTAAAGCAACCTTTAAAGGCTGATTAAGAGTTGGATTGCCTGACCAGTCGGGGTTTGTGCCAAGTCTTTCAATAGCTATGTAAAGTTGTTCGGTTTCAGGCGCATCAGTCGAAACATCTGCAGAAAATGAAGTTATAAAATCATTTGAAAATTGCAATGAATATAGTGCGTTTAAACCTGCTGTAATATAAAAGTTATTTTTATCGGCATCGGGATAAATTTTATTAAAAAAACTCATTCTATTTTCCTCGCCAATAGTAAGATATTGCACACCGCCTTTAAAGACTAATTTAACAGGTAAAGATTCTATTAAATATGCGCCAATCAAACCAAATTGATTTATGTTAGGCATTTGATCATTATTTATAGAATTGCTTCCCATTGCAATAACATTATCTGCTTTCCAGTTTCTAAACGTTGCTTCGTAAAATTTTCCTGTTAAGCCAATAGTAATATTTTTTGCGGATGTTTCCATGAACATATTTGATTTTCTCAAATTGTTGTTCATCAGGTGATCTGTATAATTGAAATAAAGTTTATTGCCTTTTAAGGAAACGAAAGCGCTGTAAATTTTACTGTGTTTTTCATCCATTTGCAAATAGGGGAAGGATATGTTTTCACTGAATGAAAAGTTAACTCCAGCTTCAACATTTCCAAGTTTGTTACGAAATCCGGCATTTGCATAAGTAAATTTTTTATTTTCTTTATAAGAATATAAATCAGTAAAAGATTTGGAATCGGCATTTTTATAAGGAGTTCCCTGTGCAAAACGCAGTACAAGATTGCTGCTGATCATATTTAACGATGCCCCGAGATCAAAATTATTTTGATACCCAGAATTAATCTGTGCAAATGATTTTACCTTTACATCTTCAGTAATTTGAGAGCGGTGATACTCTATTTTACCGGAGATGCCGGAATTTAACAAACTACCCGATTTGCTTAAATCTACATAATCCATTTCAAGCGGATTTACGCGTGCAGCAGCAACATCCATTCTATTTGGGCAAGCGCAATTATATTGCTCGCCGTCAATTACAACTTTAATATCGTTTCTCTTAAAACCTTCAACGTAAATATCCTGCGTAAAGTTGTCACCTCTTCTAATCAAAGTAAACCCATTCTTATCAAAAAGGCTGGATTCGTAATTCGTTCCATAACCAAATTTATCGGATGGTTGAATATTTTTTCGTTCAATTATTTCTATAGCCTGAAGTTGATAAGTTTTAACTGAATCCTGCGCATTGATAAATGGAATAAATAAAAAGATGATTACGTAAACAAACAGCATATTAAATTTCATACAAATTTTTCTCAATTATATAACTAAAATTATTGCACATCAAAAATATTTGTTTAAGATAATTTGTACAATGTCTTCATTTTTTTTAATGAATCGGAGATTATCTTTTTTAGCACTTTTATATCAATATCATCCAATGATTTTATGTACAAGCAGGATTTGCCTGTTTTGTGTTTACCAAGTTTTGCAAGCCTTACTTTTTCATCCTCAAATCCTGCAATAATGTATATTGTAAGATTTTGCTTGCGGGGCGAAAAACCTGTTAAAAAATAATCGCCTTCTCTTCCGCTTGCATATTTGTAATGATATGAGCCAAAGCAAACCATAGATGTTCCCCACATTTTTGGTTCTTTTCCTGTAATCTCATTCATAATTAGAATTAATTGCCTGCAATCATTTATAAGTTTTTCATCTTTAAGGCTGTTGATAAATTTATCCACGCTTGCTTTTGTTTCTTTTGTTTTATTTTCTGCCATTGTAAACTCCTTTGTAAAAGATGTTTATAAATAATATCGCCAGTTAAAAACAACTCTTAAACCGAGATAATAAATATTTTTAAGTGCAGGCGGTGGAATACCTGCGGGGTCTAAAGTTTCTACATCATGTGGTATATCAACGCCGCCGTAAAATTGCAGTAATAAACCCGAACTTTGATCTGTTGAAAAATTTCTAAACGGACGGTATTCAAGAAATGGCAATTCAATTTGAGTTGACCTGTACGAAAGTACAAATATATTATCTTCACTAAAATTAAAGAGTGCATCTTTCGATTTTGTTCTTCCGAAAAAATATATGCCTACTTCTCTGCCAAGAACTACTTGAAATCTTCCAAACGAAGTTGCCATTCCTGATTGCCACGGTATTAAGCCGCCGTTGCCTGCAATAACAGCCATAGCTGTAATGGTTTTTGGTGAGATTAAAAGTAAAAAAGGCGCTGCAACTAATAAGTCGCCGGGTATAAGATAGAATGGTAATCTTAATCTTGTACTATAAGCGGATCTGCCCGGAACAGTTGCAAGAATGGCTCCATATTTTATTGTTTCAGGATCATCCACAACACCGGTTGATGAAGAACCATCCTGCCGCCAGCCGATATCCAAAAATACAAGTCCGTCGCTCGATTCGTTTAATATTCCATCCATTCCCAAACCAAGACGGATTGATGCTTCAAGCCCGCCCAAAAAACCGTTTGTTTTCTGGTTGGTTCCAAATCCACCCGAAATAATTGAGCCGCGAAGCGTGGGCGCAAATCCAATAAAAGGTCCCAATTCTGCTCTAAATCTCGGCAGCTCGCCAAGCCCGTTTGCCAAACCGGGGATGGGAGTTTTAACAAATGTTTGAGAAATAAGCGGAGCAATATTCGGATCAATTTTGCGCGAGGGCATATAATTATTGGAAGCAATATCAAAATCATCGGCAGTAAAAAAGTTAGTTTCATCATTATAAAGCTGTGCAGATTTTTTACCTGCAAAAGCATCAAGCAATTGCTCAATACTAATTTTAACAACAGATGCTGTAATTGCGGCATCTTCAGGTCTCATCCAGGCATCGCCGGTTAAAACAATATTCTGTCCTTCCCATGTGCTTGTTCTAAAACCGTGTTCGTTATAAAAATCGTGTGTTCCTTTTCGCTGCGAGGCATTGCCCCAGGTTCCGGCAACGTGCCCCGAAGCAAAAACATCTTCTAAAAAATGCAGCGCAAAAGCTTCATCGGCAAGAGCGGATAAAATTATTTCCGATCTCTGTTCTGCACTCAATGAATCTGACGATAATTTAGCAGCTTTTAATAGTGCGCTGAAATGGTACCAGATATAAACACCGATCGCATTAAGTTCGGCGCCTTCTTTTACACATTCAAAACCGTATTCTTTAGCTGTTTCTTTAACTGAATTTAACGAAAGCAAAAAATGCACATTATTATGACCCGCACGCGTAACATATTCTGGATCCGCCCGTTGAAGCCGTATATCCGAATTGCGTAAAGCGTTAACGTGTTCATTGCGGTCTTTTGATTTTTCAATATCAATTTTAAGTTTAGCTGCAATATCGGCAACTTCCAGAATCCAATCATTTTGCAAAATATTATTAAGCATATCTTTTGCGGATGTTGAATGATCTCCGCCGATAGCAGGAAAGGCGGCAAAATCTATAAACTGCGGATTGATACTTTGTGTTGCATCAATAACCGCTTCATTCAGCCGGAATTCGTAACCGGTTCGTGCCTCTGCCCAAAGTTTATCAAGTTGTGCTCTGTATTCGGGATTAAGTTTTTGTATAGCTAATACCGCAATATCTCTGTGTTCGGGATAAATCCAGGCGTGTGTTTTGCCAGCACTAAACGCCAACATAAAAAACAAAAAGCATCCAAAATATTTTGATTTCATATAAGCCTTTAAAGATTGAATTATAAATTAAATAAAAGATAGATCGTGTTTTGGCAAAGATAAATAAAATTTTGTTTTACAACCTTATGGATTTTGCAACGTTTATTTATACAAATTTTATTTGAAGTTTGAAAACTTCTTATCTAATTTTGAACCAAAGAATAAGGAAATGATTTTTGTTCTACGCTTCCTCAAATATTTCATTACCAAAAACCAAACCTTTGGATTGTACGTTAATTAAAATAAGTACACAGAGTAATTGTTAGTTATACTACTAAGACATTTTATGCGAATAATTAAAAAAATATTACCAAAATCAGTGACAATAAAAGCAGCAATCTTGAGCAGTATTTTGGGCGGTATATTCTTAATTATGGCTGTATTCGTTGACCATAGTTTCAATAGTAAATCTGTTGTCCAATCTGATAACACTAAGAAAGAAACTATTGTCCAACCTAATTATATTCAAAAGGACACCATTATTAAGAATAATAAGAATCCTATAACAGTTTTAGATACCAGTCGTAATAATAAAATTCCCGAATGGTATCTTAACCCGCCAACAGATTCTATAAATTATTATGCCGTAGCTACCGAAATCTCTAGCGATTTAGGAATTGCTTTTAGCAAATCTCAAATGTCTGCACTGTCCCAATTATCTAGCATAATAAAGTTAAATGTATCAAATATGGATAAATTCAATAAAAAAGAAGGATCGGATAACCAAAGTTATGAGGACTATGCCTCCGAGATAACAACGATTACAAATAATGTTTTAGTAGGAGCACAAATAGAAAAAAATGAACTTATTAAGGAAGGCAAAATGTGGCGTTCTTATATTATGGTTAAGATCAAAACAAACATTATTACAAAAGATAATGAAAGATAATTGGAGGTATAATCCTGGCCTCAAATCAACTGCTTTAAACATTGCAGAATTTGTGTAATTATAAATTTGCGTTTGCAAAGTTAAGTTTCTCTTGAAGTTAGTTTGTTCTAAGAAATATTTTATAAATAAAAAAGTTGTTGCTTTACTGCGCGTCGGCTGTTTCTTTTAGTCTTTGCGACGAGAAAGAAATTCAATATAAAGACGCTATTAAAACTTATATCGCAAAGCCAAAATTATTTTAAATTATCCTCAAGAGGAGCATTATACTTTGCATCACTCAATATCTTTTAGCGGCAAAATTTTATTGATTATTAATTGCTACTTTCCTATTCTCGCAGGGGTAACACAATAATTTATTAATCAATAAAGGAGGCAACAATGGCAAATGTAATTAATTGGTTCGAAATTCCTGCAACTGATATAGACCGTGCAGTTGAATTTTACAAGAAAGTTCTTGATGTAGATTTTCATCGAGTAGAAATGGACGGTTTTAAAATGGCATTTTTCCCGATGGAAGAGCAAAGCGTGGGAGGTTCGCTTTGCAGCGGTGAAGGTTATAAACCATCTGTTGATGGCGCAAAAATTTATTTGAACGGCGGCGAAGACCTTGATACTCCGCTTTCTAAAGTTGAGGCTGCAGGTGGAAAAGTTGTTATGCCAAAAACCAAAATAAATGATGAGTTTGGTTATATGGCTTTCTTTATAGATAGCGAAGGAAACAGTGTTGCTTTTCACTCGCCGAAATAAATTGAGTAGAACCAAATCAAAGAGGTTGTCTCGAAAGTACGTTTAAGTCAACCTGAACTTGTTTCAGGTTCTAATTTTATTTTAAAATCAAAGAATTAGATTCCGAAATAAATTCGGAATGACACTTATGAGACAACCTTTTTTTATAAAACTAAATCGGTGAGTTACCGGGTCTTTCCGCTTTTCTGTTCATTTCAGTTTGTACAATAAACCAAACTGCAGGCGAAAATACTAACCAAAGAATAAATAAAACCCATTTGTTAAAATTGTCGCTCGAAACTTTTTCATAGAGTTCGCAAAACTTATACATTGACCAGATGTTAGCTAAAGGAATAAACAAAAGTACTGTCCAAAGCCCCGGAGAAGCCTGTGGATCTTTGCCTGCATATTTCATTTCTTCTGAAATTTTATAAAACCAGTAGATTGCGTAAATGCCGAATGTAATTATCATCAATAAAATCTGCACAATCATATTTCGTTTCTGTATCATATTGTTACCTCAATTGTTAATGGAAAATTAAGTTAGTTGATCTCAAATTAAAGTTTTAGTTGATGCTGAAATTATAAATCATCTTACGAAAGTGTTATGCTGAATTCATTTCAGCATCTAAATTTCAAAAAATAGAGATTCCGAAACAAGTTCGGAATGACAACTACTTTACTTTTGTGTAAGGTGTGTTTTGAGTAAAAATTTTATTGTTTAATAAATTCATTCATCTGTACTGATAAAATATAAAAGGATTTGTAGTAATCAAATAAATGATTTGCCGCTTTTTAGTTATGCTGCCTTAAAAACTTGAAGGTTTAAATAATCTTCTTTACAATTCTTATATTTTGAGTGCAAAGGTTAAAAGTCAAACTTAGTTGAAAAAAAGAGACTCCATAAAATCAAGCTATTTTTTGTTGTTTAAGTTTTAGTTCCGATTTTAATGCTGTTCTTAAAAGAGGTAATTTTTTATAGTTATTAACT
>Ga0247840_10000634_pt1 | contig 71278 bp, 50 predicted proteins | sample LaCruzMarch2015__FD_192404 | JGI IMG/M metagenome (GOLD analysis project Ga0247840, IMG submission 192404) | Freshwater microbial communities from meromictic Lake La Cruz, Castile-La Mancha, Spain - LaCruzMarch2015_17m | ecosystem: Environmental > Aquatic > Freshwater > Lake | place: Spain... | reverse complement strand
CCCGCTTCGCCAGGATCAATACCCCAAGCACACCGATAAGCGGGATGCCCAGCCCGGCCGCGACGCGTCTTCCGGCTCGGTCGTCCATCAAAATGCCGACGTTGCGTGCACGGGCAAGGTTGATCGCGCTGGTCTCGCCGGCGTCGAGGCCCCAATCCTCCGCTGGTGTGACCTCCGCTGCCAATTCCAACCAACCGCAGTCCACCGCCGACTGAATCAGGAGGCCGTCCGGTCGATCCGGTCGGGCGACGCATTCATCCAAGACCGTCCGGGTAATCAGGGTGCGCTGAAAAATCGCCTGCAGCATCCCCAAGCCGGCGATGCGGGCCAGAGCGATCAGTGGACCGGCGTCCGCGACGACGATGTCAGCCAAAGGCTTGAAGCTCCTGCTCCAACTCTCCGGATCGCGGCCGTGCGACCGGGATGTGCAACCGGCCCAGATGATCGATGAAGTCCGGCAGGTTCATCCCCGCCAACCGGGCTGCCTTGCCCAAGGAGATCGCCTCCTCATCGAACAACTTGGTTGCCAGGGCGAGCGCTACACCGCCGCGCAGGAGTTCCTCGTCGAAGGGCACCGCCACGAACACCGGCTGGCCGTGTCTGGTGACGATCGAGAGCTTGCCGGACTCGGCCGCCTGTACCAGGTCACCGGTATGGTCGCGGAGTTCTCGGATGCTGAAGGTTTGCATGGCAGCCTCTATAGCTTAGGTCCGCGGTGATGGGGACAATCTAGCCTAGGCGGCGGACCAATAACAGGCCTTGGCTGGACAGATAACGTTCTGCGGAAGCGCGACCAGTCGCTCCGGTTCCCGCACGCCCAGGACTCCTCAAGAAACCCAGGGTGGAGAACTTTCCGCCGCCGCTGTCCCAGTGAAAGAACAAGGATTGATGGGGCAGCAGGCTGACTGTCTCGATCTCAACCGCGCCGTTCAGGTTCCGCGTCAGCCAGTCGCGCTGGACCGTATCGGCGTTGAACGGCGCCCCCGTCGCCAGTTCAACACGCCGCCCCCATCGACACCCGCACCAACGCCGACGGTTCATCCCCGCGGCCGCGGGGAACACAGGACTTCTGCGACTATCCGGCCGCCGATTGCCCGTTCATCCCCGCGGGCGCGGGGAACACGCCATACGCCCGGACAGCGCAATGTCCAAGGCCGGTTCATCCCCGCGGGCGCGGGGAACACGACCTCAGCAGCCGCTACGAGATGCACCGCACCGGTTCATCCCCGCGGGCACGGGGAACACACACTGCTCACTTCTATCTAATTTAATTCGGAAATTTCGAGCAGGAAAAATATACCGAATGTGTTCGCATATCAATAGGGTCAGTTTCTGATTGTTAAGGAGCTTTCTTAGGGTTGTCCGGGGGCAGAAAGCTCACCAATCGCAGGCCGTCGAAGTCTACCGGAACCCGCCGGTTCGTGCCGATGGTTTCAAAATCGTACCCGGATTCCGTGTTGGTGTTCCAGGCCATGACGGCGTTGCCGTCCTCCACGCCTTCCGTGACCTGCTCCCAGATAAATTCGCGCAGGCGCTTGGACGGGTCGCCCAGGTAGACCCCGGCGCGGATCTCCAGCAGCCAGACCGCCAGGCGTCCGCGCAGCCGTTGCGGGACGTTTTCAGTAACGATGACCAGTATCGCCGATGCGTTCGCCTTCGGGGCTTGAATCAGAGCGCGAAGACCAGGCAAGTGGGATAAGCGCCGCGCCATTGCGCCAGCGCTCGACCACCGCGCGCTGATACCAGTCCTCTTTGAAGTCCGCGTGTTCGGTCACGATGATCTGCAATCCGGGATTCAGCTCCGCTACCACGTCGCGCATCAGCTCGAACATGCGCAAGACGGCCAGACGGTCCTCGTCCGCCTTTGCATCAATGGCCCCTTCGATATCGCGCTCGGCAGGGAAATACACCTGCGACGGTTGATCAAGAAACAGGAACCGAGGAACCGGCCGTGCTTTTCTCACGAACCAGGAATGCAGTGCCAAATGTGCCATCAAATGGCAGCCGACCCAGTTGGCGCCGCTCCCCATGCGGTCCATCGGAATCGCTCCGGAGTCCGTATCCGCGACCAACTGCAATCGCCGCAGGTCGAGTCGAAACGGGTTTCCCTGGTGCTCAAGCTCAAGCCGGGTTGCCCACACTGTCAGGCTGCGGGAAATGACCGAGAGGATCGAATCCAATCGCTCCTGAACCGCCTCGTCGCTGAGCTCCCTCGCGATCCGTTCGATCTCTCGCTGAAGACGCGCGATTTCCACCTTGAACTGCGATGAGTCCTCAACCTGGGGAAGGGTTTCAAGAAACAAGCTGATCCGCCCAAGGGTATGCGCCCTCAAGGTGGCGGCGTCGTGCGTTGTCGCCAGGGTCTCGTCGATCCGTCGCACGGCCTCGCGCGCGGACCGGTTCTCCTGCAAGAGCCGCTTGGTCTTTGAGATTTTGGCCTCCTGCTCGACGACCAATGCCTCCAGACCGGGGGTGTGGCGCACCACTCGCTCCAACTGTCCGGATGCCCGTCGCAGCTCGGCACTCAGTTCCTCGGACGCGGGTACGCGCTCGCCGATCGCCTGGTCGCAGAGTGGGCACCGGGCTTCGCCGTGGGGTGCCAAGAGGTGCAAACTGGCGAGTCGCGATACCTGCTGCTGCACCTCACCCGAGAACCCGTTCTCGTCGGCGAGGAGCAACTTCATTGCGCCGAGGTCATCGGTTTCGCGCTGGAGCCGGTGCCGCAGGCGCCGAAAGTCCTCGTTCAGTCGTTCGAGTTCTGCCTGCCCAGGGCTCTGCTCGGCGCGGGCGAGTTGTTCCACAGAGGACGCGCTCGCCGCCCTTCTCAGCACTTCTACCGCATCCGTCCAGGACTGGGGCGAAGCCTCCGGTGGAAGGATGCCGACATCCCGGGCTTCGGCCAGCAGCGCACCTGCCGCGCCGACACCCTCGCCAGCGACGGCCTGCGCTCGCGCGAGCGCTCGTTCTTGCTCCCGCAGTCGGCGGCGCAGATCTTTGAGCTTTGCTTTGGCGGCGACGTGGTCATCCTCGACCGCGCCGAGGAAATACGGGAGGGTATCCTTGATCGACTGTGCCACCCAGTGGTCGCTTTGCTGGTGGAACAAAAAGGCGCGTTGGCTGATCTCGTTCTGCGGTTGAAAGACGAAGGCTAAGGCGTGCCGGAGCTTTGCGGTCACCGGCTCCCGTGTCTGGCCTTCCGGCGGCTCGTGAAGGTTCGACGCGATGCCGACTACGCTCGTCAATCGATCTATCACGGAGCCGATGTTGTCGGTAGCCGCCAGATCCGTCGCCTCGGGAATCGGTACCGTCGAACCCAGGCTGTAATATGCATCACTGGTCGTGGCTCGCCCAAGATCCGGAGCCCGACGCGCGACGAAATGCTGCCCAGATCCGTCGGTTAGCCGGATTGCGTACCAGGCAACAGTGTTTCGGATCTCCCCTTCGGGCACCGCGCATGTGGAGCTTCCCAAGCAATAGTCCACAATGTCGATCAGGGCGGATTTCCCAGTCTTTGAATCCCCGGTGACGATGTTCAGTGCCCCCGGCCGGAACGACAACACGCGGCGCTCGCCGCGCGTCGAATACAGGACGATATCGAGGAGTTGAATGCTCACGGCGTCATGCCCCACAGTGCCATCACAGTGCTGTACTCGCCTGAATGGGCGAACCATTTGCCGACAAACTCGGCCTTCTTCACACACTCGGCGACTTCCGCGGTCGCCGCCTTTAGAAACCCGGTCATGGCCCGGGGCCTGGGCGCTGCCAGAATCCGGGAAGATGACATCTGGAGCAACTGCCCGTTGGTGCCGAACAGGATGCCTTCCTTGACCAGGGGGACCAATGCCAGTGCCCGTTCGGCGAAGCGGACTTGAACTTCAGGATGGTGCGCAAGCCATGCCCCGAGCGCAGTGCTCACCGCCCGTGGCAGATCTTGTCGAGTCGCCTTATGAAGTACCACGGGCAGCGCCACGAACAGCAGCGGGAACGGAACGCCGTTACCATCATCCTCGCCGTATCCTCTAGCGCAGGCCCAAGTCAGGACCGCGAGGAATGCGGGGTTGAGCAGCCGCGCCTCCTCGACCGGGCGTTGCGACCATGGCCGCATGCTCATCGGACCTTCCCGGGCTCAAGCACCTGCGCAAGCCGATCCATGAATTCAGGGTGCCATCCGACACGCAGTTCATCCGCCAGGATGTGAAAGGAGCCGCGCGTCATGCTCGGGTGCCGAACCTGCGGACGTATCGGGTACAGGCTCGTCTCGACCCAGGCGTAGATGGCCTGGGCCGCGGCAGCCTTGGACGCCTCGGCAGCATCCTCCCCGAGTGCGTCGAGCGCGCGTGCGAACTGGATCTCCCATTCCTCTCGCAGCAATTGCTCGTAGCTGCCCAGTTCGCCGACCAGTAACAGGTCCTCCCGCAGCCACCGAGACCGCTGGGTAAAGGCGCGGTAGTAGTCGCGAATGGCCGCCAGGATGCGCTTGGAGCCGATGCCGGCCAGTTCGGCCTGACGGACAAAGACCGATTCCCGGTAGACCTCCGCGCTCGCCTCCATATCGAGAATGTCCTGGTCGACCGGCAGCGCATCGCGATGAAACTGCTCCCGCAGGTCGTTGATCTGGGCCTCCAGGTCCGGGCTCAGGATCGGCGGCTTCGCGGCCTCTTTGAGCTGGTGCACCACGCGCTGATACCACCATCCTTCGAGGCGGCTCAGAAAGGGCTCGAGATGCTCGCGGCGCACGCTCAGCCGCGCCTCTGTTTTCAATTCGTCGCCGACCGCACCGATGTCCGGCGACCTGGTGAGGATCGTGATCGAGGCCAACAGCGCCCGTCGGGCATCGGCCGAGAGTGCGGAGAAGCAACGGTAGGCTGGCTGGTTCGTGTCGTTGACGGACGTGGCGGCCACCTGCTCCATGCGGCGAAGGGCAGCCTCCTCATCCCGCCCATCGGCGCCCAGCCAGACCGCCACTGACCCGGTAGCAGCGGGGCTGGTCGTCACCAGGACGAGCTGGGCGTCCCCCGGGATGCCGCCCGACTCGCGGCCTTCGATCCAGACCCGCAGGCTCTTCCAAAGGTCAGGACTTGCGTCGGTGAGGTTCGCGGCGCGCCCGCAATGGTGCTTGAGCTGAAGCAACTCCAGGGCCGAGCCGGAGAGCTCGAAGACCACGTCGTCCAGCGTTTCGAGGTAGACGGCGAAGGTCTCGTCCCGTGCAAGACGCCGCAGCGCCAGTAGCAGCGCGAGCCGGGCTTGATAGAGGTAGCCCAGCGCCGAATCAGCGGCGGAGAAATCGGGCGGCGATCCCTGTTGTGACATTGGGATGCTCGATCTCAGGCGTCGGCGGGAACGGACAAGGGGGTGCGGAAGATGCCGTCGTAGCGGCGCGTGGGGATCGGCAGATCGCTGGCGATCGGCTGGTCGTCCTCCATTTCGACCACGCCGGTGGACAGGACCTTGAAGGTGGACCGGAACAGCCCGTTACTGTAGAGCACGCAGGCATCGAAACGGCGCCAGCCGTCGGTCGCGAGGTCGCCGTCGAGCGCGCGGGGCGGAGTGATTGCCTCGTGGACATCCTTGGGCAGTGCGGCCCGGCTGCCGTCGTCCATGGGCAGGGACTGGATATCGTCGACGATGTTGAAGGGCCCGTGCTCTCCGCGCACGAAGGTGCAGAAGAATCGCAGATAGGCCATGGTCGCCTCATCGCCGTCCAGGGCGAGCAGGTCGGGGTTGATGGCACGGATGAGGTTCGAATCGCCGTCGAGAAAGGCCGCTCCGCCCGCCGAGACCAGTGCGGATGCAAGGACAGCGGTCGCTTGCCCAGGCCGACGCAACTGCAGATCCACCAGGGCGCAGCCGCGATAATAGCTCAAGGGTAATTGGCGCAGGCGCTGGATCTCGATGGACGCGGGCTCGTCGCCGAGCCGCTCGTGTTCGATCTGCGGCCAAAGTCGCCCGAGCACGGCTGCCGCGTCGGCGTTGGCAAGATCCTGCCACTTGCCCGGTATGGGCGGCGTGTCCAGCCAATCCGTGTTGCCCAGCGCCTCGGCCAGTCGGCGCGACAATTCGTCGCTCCGCCCATCGGGCTCCGGCTGGGGCGTGAGCAAGGCTTGAACCGTTTGCAGTCGCCGCAATCCGGCCGATGCGGTCTCGTCGCCGACCTCTACGCCCCGGCGGTACCAATCCAGTGCCTGCTTCAGGTCGCGCTCGACGCCCCCGCCCACAAGGTAGCAGGTCCCTAGATTGGCCATGGCCAGGCCGTTGCCCGCCTCGGCGCCCTTGCGGTGCCAGTCCGCGGCCTGGGGTTGGTCGCGCTCGACGCCCTGGCCCCGCTCGTAGCAGACTCCCATATTTGTCATGGCCAAGCCGTCGCCCGCCTCGGCCCCCTTGCGGTACCAATGCACGGCTTGGGCGGGATCGCGCTCGACACCCTCGCCCCGCGCGTAGCAGAACCCGAGGTTGGCCATGGCGAGGCCGTCGCCCGCCGCGGTACCCTTGCGAAACCAATGCACGGCCTGGGCGGGATCGCGTTCGACGCCCTTGCCCCGTGCGCAACAGAGCCCCAGATTGATTATGGCGCCGCCGTCGCCCGCTTGGGCGCCCTTGCGGTACCAGTCCGCGGCCTGGGCAGGATCGCGCTCGACGCCCCGGCCCCGTTCGTAGCACACCCCCAGATTGGTCATGGCCAGGCCGCTGCCCACCTCGGCGCCCTTGCGGTACCAGTGCACGGCTTGAACAGGGTCGCGCTCGACGCCCCGGCCCCGTTCGTAGCACACCCCGAGATTGGCCATTGCAGTGCCATTGCCCGCCTGGGCTGAGGCGGTCAGTGCGGCGACAATGGGCCGTGGAAAGGGTCGGTGGGCGCGATCCAGGTTGTAGATGATCAAGGTGGCAACTCGCGCCAATGCGTCCGCGGCAAGCGCATCCGGCGGCTCCCGCTCAAGCAGCTCGGCGGTGACCGGATGAACCGGAAAGTCCTGGGCGAGACGCTGGAGAAAGGCGGCGGTGCGATCCGGCGCAGACCGCCAGGCGAGGTCCAGGATCTCGCCCGCGGGCAGTCCCTCCGCAAACGCGCGCAGCACGAGCCATTCCCCGAGCAGGTCCGGTTGCAGCGCGGGGACGAGCTGGCCGGGTCCGCTGACCCCGCTGCTGATGGGTCCGTCGGTCAGGACCAGGGCCTGGAGGCGGGTGTCCTTATCGGCATGGGGGATCAGCCCCCGGCGCGCCGCCGCGGCGCAGTCGATCCCGCCAGCGATGGTGGCGACGACGGCGATGCGCTCGGCGGGGCTCCCGTCGCCCAGGCAGGGGGCAGACCCGCCCAGGAACCGCTGCCAGCGGGAGCCCCGGTCGCGCTCCAGGGTGGCGTCGAGCAGGTCGTCGCGGCTCCAGCCGGGTCCCGCCGGGCCACCGGCGGCCAATGCCTGGCCGAGGAAATAGGCATAGAGCGGGCGACCGGCGCTGTCGATGTGTTGGAGTCGCTCGGCGATGGTGGGGTCGGGGAATGCGGTCGCGGCGCCCTCCAACTCAGCGATCCGGCGCACGATGGCGATCAGGTCGGGCGGCTCCAGGCGCTTGAGCTCCAGCACGCCGTCCTCGAAGCGGGTGGCATCGAGCGCGGGATCGTTGCCGTCGTGACGCTCGGCGAGCTTGACGAACCAGTCGGCGCGGCCCTCCGACTCGGCGCCCGGGGCGAGACCGGGACCCGCCGACCGCCCGAGCGCGCCGAGCCCGCCCCGGTCCCAGCGCTGGCGCTCCAGGAGCAGCAGGCGCACGGGCTTGCGCAGCGCCTCGGCGCGACGGGCGAGGGTCTGGATGATTGGCCCGATCTGCGACTCCCGCCCGACCACGTAGTCCAGGACGATCAGGTGGGGCTGTCCGGGTTGCCAGCTCGCCCGAACCTCGGCGAAGGCTTCGAGGTCCGTGCCGCTCTCCAGCAGACCCGCCCGCCAGCCCTGGTCGCGCGCCCGCAGGGTCAGCTCGTAGCCGAGTCGGCTCTTGCCCTGACCGCCGACGCCGGCGATCTGCATCCAGGCGAAGCCGCCCTCGCAGGCGAGAAAGGCTTGCAGCCGCGCCATCGCCTCATCGCGACCCAAGAGTTCCACTGCGCGGGTGCTGTAGCGCGCAAGGCTGCGCTCGGCGACCGGCGGGTCGCTGAGCTTGGGGTCTGCGGACTCGGGGGGCCACAACTTGCCCTTGAGCCAGACCGCCGCGAAGAGCAGAGAACCGACGACAGTCCCCGCCGCGATCAGGAACTCCAGTAGGTCCTTGTGCGCGGTTGCAAACTGTTCCAGCGAGCGAAGCAAGTCCACTGCCGCGTCCATTGAGAGCCCCGTTCGTGCGTTCGGTTGGGGCTAGGCTACCAGGGTTCGCAAGATCCTGTCACGGTCCGTTCGGGCCTCGGCCGGGGGCAGCTATTGCCCATACGGCTAACGGCCATGATCCTGGCGCCGCGGGGGCGAGGCTTGTGGGTAGGGCGACAGATTCGTAGACATCCGCAAGCCTCCGCCGGCAGTCCCGGGACTCAAGTTCGACACCGCAAGCCCGGGGACGTTGTGGACCGTGCGGGTCGCGCACGCCCAAGCCCGCGGCGCCGCAATCGGGATCTCGCCCGGCGCCTGGGAGACGAAATCAGACGTCCAAGGCTGAAGCCTTGGACTCCAGGGGACTGGCCTCAGGCATAAGCGGGGGCGAAGGCCTTCTCGGGGTCTGCGACCGGGCCATCGACGCCCCAGTAGGGCGAGAGCTTGCGCAACTGGGCGACGATGGGCGGGACGGCGCGGATGACCGTGTCGACCTCATCCATCGTATTGTAGCGGGAGAAGGAGAAGCGCACGGTGCCGTGGGCGGCGGTGAAGGGGATGCCCATGGCGCGCATGACGTGGGCTGGCTCCAGTGACCCGGAGGTGCAGGCGGAGCCGGAGGAGGCGGCGCTGACAAAGATAATGCTGCAACAGGAAAAGGGGCCAAGGTCAATTATGGAAGCTGAATAAATAGCCAGGTGCGTTCGCTACCTAATGCCCCATTGACGGTGCTGCCCGGTTTCGCCTGACGCGGTCTCGCTCACTCGGCCCGCCAACGGGTCGGTCCACGCGGCGGGCGCCACGCCCGCTTCAAGCGTTAAGATTGCCCCCTCCCCCACCAACCATCGGCACCCGCCCCCCGCCGCCCATGCGTATCCCCCGCGTCTATCTCGACCACCCGCTCGACCCGCAGACCGAACTGCGCCTGCCGGAGGGCCCGGCGCGCCATCTGACACAGGTCTTGCGGCTCGGGCCCGGGGACGGGCTGGCGTGCTTCAATGGGGACGGTCGGGACCGCGCCGCAACGGTGGCGGCGGTCGCCCGGCCGGGGGTGGTCCTGGCGATCGGTGCGGCCGGTGCCGTGGAGCCCGCGCCCGTCCTGCGGATCTGCCTGGGCCTGGGGATTTCACGGGGGGAGCGCATGGATTACGCGATCCAGAAGGCGGTGGAATTGGGCGTGGCCGGGCTCTGGCCGCTGTTTACCGAGCGCAGTATGGTGCAGCTCCAGGGGGAGCGGCTCCAGCGACGCCTGGAGCACTGGCGGGGCGTCGCAATCGGCGCCTGCGAGCAGTCGGGGCGCCGCCGCCTGCCGGCCCTGGCGGACGCCCTGCCCTTGTCGGAGTGGCTGGCCGCGGCGGCGCCGGGGACGCTGCTGCTGGACCCGCGGGCGCCCCAGGCGCTGGCGCAATTGGGGCCGCCGGGGCCCGAGGTGACCCTGTTGGTGGGGCCCGAGGGGGGGCTGAGCCCGCGGGAACTGGACCTGGCGCGGCGCCATGGGGTGGTCGGGGTGCGGCTCGGGCCCCGGATCCTGCGCGCGGAGACGGCACCGCTCGCCGCGCTTGCGGTGCTCCAGGCGTTGTGGGGGGATTTGCGGGATTAGGGGTGGGGGGGGTGCGTGGCACTGCCATTCGGTCAGGCCGCGACGGCGACTGGGAGCGCCGCACCCCAGTGCGGCGCGGTCTCTGCGCAACCCACACCGCCGGGGTTTTCTGCGAGATCGCGCCGCACTGGGGTGCGGCGCCCCCAGGGCGCGCGGGGACGGCAATCGGCCGAGGCGCCGATAGCGGGCGGGTATAATGGCGCCTGTTTCAGACCTCAGCCTCCGCCGCCGGACCCGCGACGACCCAATAACCACTACAGGATCGGCACCGATGACGCACCGCTTTACACCGCGCAGCCGCCCCCCGTCCCGGGGCGGCCGGCTGATCACCGGGCTGACCGCCGGACTGATCCTGCTGCTGCTGGCCGCCTGCGACGACGCCACACCGCCCGCCGCGACCCCGGCGGCGCCCGCGACGGCGCGCCCGCGCATCGCGCTCGTCATGAAGACGCTGACCAACCCCTTTTTCATCGAGATGGAGCGGGGCGCGCGCCGGGCGGAACAGGAGTTCGGGCTGGAACTGCTGGTGCGCACCGCCGCCCAGGAGACCTCCATCGAGCAGCAGATCGGTATCGTGGATCAGTTGATCCGGGACCGGGTGGCGGCCATCGTGATCGCCCCGGGGGACTCGGTCGAGTTGATCCCGGTCCTCAAGAAGGCGCAGGACGCGGGCCTCCTGGTGGTCAACATCGATAACCGCCTGAGTCCCGAATTCTCCCGCAAGATGGGCCTGCTCGCGGTGCCCTTCATCAGCGTGGACAACGAGGCCGGCGCCTACGCGGCGGTGCGCGCCGTGACCGCCGGGGTGGACCGGCCGACGCAGGCGGCGCTCATCGAGGGCATCCGCGGGGCGGCGAACGCGGATGACCGCAAGCGCGGCGCACTGCGGGCGCTGGCGGAAAACCCGCAGATCCAGGTGGTCGCCCAGGAGTCCGCCCATTGGAAGATCGACGAGGCGCTGGCCGTCGCCCGGGGCATCTTCGAGCAGCATCCGGACGTGCGAATCCTGTTCTGCGCCAATGACATGATGGCGATCGGGGCGATGAAATACCTGGCCGGCGCGGGGCGCTCGCAGGTGCGCGTGATCGGCTTCGACGCCCTGGAGCAGGCGCGCGAGGCGGTCCGTGCCGGGCGGCTGGCGGCCACGGTCGACCAACAGGCGGCCGCGCAGGGCTATCTGGGGGTGGTCTACGCGGTGAAGGCCCTGCGCGGGGACCAGGTGCCGCCGGAGACCATGGTGGAGACCCGTGTCATCACCAGCGACACCCTGGCCGGCGCCGCGCCCCCCGGGCCACCGGTGCCGCGGCAACCGGGGCCGGATCAGCCGGCGCCCGCGGCGCCTTAGGACCACCGGAACCGCCATGGCCCTGTTGCGAGCCACCCCGCAGATCACCCGCAAGTTCATCCTTTATCTGATGCTGGTGAGCGTATTGCCGCTGCTGGCGGTGAGCTATGCCTCCTATCAGAGCGCGCGCGACACGATCATGGCCCAGGCGCGGCATAATATCGCGGCCCTGGTGGACGGCCAGGTGCGGCTCCTGGACCGCACCCTGGACCAGGTGGAGGGCCTGATCGCCAACCTCTCCGGGATCGAGGACATCGGCCGCGGGTTCGCCCGCGACGAACCGCAGGATGACTACGGCCGTCTCGCCACCCAGGCGCGGATCGGCTATATCCTGAACGGCTATCTGAACCTGGACGGACTGGTCTCGATCGACCTGTTCGCCGCCGACGGGCAGCACTTTCACGTCGGCGACACCCTGGACGGGAGCCGGCTGGATCAGGCCGCCCGCGACCGCCTCTATACCCAGGCCCAGGCATCCGGACGGACCGTCTACTGGGCCGGCGCCATCGCCAACGTGAACGAGGCCTCCCGTCACCCCCAGGTGCTGGCCGCCGCCCGGGTGCTCATGCATACGGACCGCGCCACCCTCAACACCAGGCCCATCGGGCTCATCGTCGTCAATCTGGACCCCAGGTCCCTGGGGCGCCAGTTCGGCGCGGCGCGGCTGCGCACCGGGGCCTTCCTGACCCTGATCGACCAGCAGGGCCGCCTGCTCTATGACCCGGACCCGCAACGGGTGGGTCAGGACGCGGACCCCGGGTTCCTCACCGCCGCGGCCCGCGCGGCGAGCCGCTCCGGCGCCGTCCGGCTCCAGTGGCGGGCCAGCCCCTACCTGCTCAACTGCGAGCCGGTGGCGCGCGCCGACTGGACCCTCTGCCACGCCATCCCGGAACGCACCCTGTTCGCGGAGATTCTGGTCATCCGCCAGACCGCGTTCGTGGCCCTGCTCCTGAGCTTCCTGGTGGTGGCGGGTGCCACCTGGGTCTACTCGCTCGACCTGGTGCGGCCGATCCAGGAGGTCATCACGAGCTTCAAACGGCTCCAATCCAACAGCCTGGACCCCAGTACCCGGCTGCCGGTGCGCACCCATGACGAGATCGGCGAACTGGTCAGTTGGTTCAACGCCTTCATGGACACCCTCTCGGCCCGCGCCGCGGCGGACCAGGCCCTGCGCGCCAGCGAGGAGCGCTACGCCCTGGCGGTCAGGGCCACCAACGATATCCTGTGGGACTGGGACCTGCAGACCCAGGCGCTGTACCTCTCCCCCCGCTTCCAGGACCTGCTGGGCCTCGGCGGCACCCGCCTGGAACGGACCCCGGACGATTGGCTGGAGCGCATCCACCCGGACGACACCGACGCCGTGCGCCTGGAGATCGGCCGCCACCTGGACGGCACCACGGACTTCTTCTGCCACGAGTATCGGCTGCGCCACCACAACGGCGGCTACCTGTGGTTTCTGTCGCGGGGGCTCGCGGAGCGCGATGGCGACGGCCTGCCGATCCGCATGGCGGGCTCCCACACCGACATCAGCGACCGCAAGCGGGCCGAGGAGCAACTGCGCCACGATGCCCTCTACGACCACCTGACCGGGCTGCACAACCGCACCTGGCTCCAGTCCCGCCTGGAGCGGCTGTTGCTGGGCGGCGGCCCGCGGCGCCTCAGCCTGGCCGTGTTGTTCATCGACCTGGACCGCTTCAAGACCGTCAACGACACCCTGGGACACGAGGCCGGGGACGCCCTGTTGATCGCGGTCGCCGCCCGGCTGCGCGCCGAACTGCGGGCGGAGGACGGGCTGGTGCGCCTGGGGGGCGACGAGTTCGTCGTGCTGGTCACCGAGGGGCGGCGCGCCGCGGACCTGGCCGCCCGGCTCATCAGCGCCCTGGGCCGGCCCTTCGTGCTGGGGGACCAGGAGGTCCAGACCGGCGCCAGCATCGGCATCGCCCACAGCGGTCCCACCTACCGCAGCGCCGACGAGGTCCTGCGCGATGCGGATATCGCCATGTACCAGGCCAAGGACCAGGGCAAGGGGCGCTTCCAGGTCTTCGACCACGGCATGCGCGAGCGCATCGTCAACCGCCTGGAGATGGAAAAGGCCCTGGGGCACGCCCTGAGCACCGATCAACTGACCCTGGTCTATCAGCCGATCGTCTCCATGCAAGGCCACCGGCTGGAGGGGTTCGAGGCCCTGGCGCGCTGGGTCCACCCCCGCTTGGGCCCGGTCCCCCCGGACCAGTTCGTCACCATGGCGGAGGAGAGCAACCTCATCATCCCCCTGGGTCGCTGGGCCTTCAGTAAGGTCTGTCGGCGCCTGCGCGCCTGGCAGCCACTGATCGCGCCGGGCGCGCCGCTGCGCATCGCGGTGAATTTCTCGCCGCGCCAACTGTTCGACGAGGACCTGATCGACGCCATCCCGCGCATCCTGGACGATCACGGGGTAAGCGGCGAGCGCCTGGTCATCGAGATCACCGAGACCGCCATCCTGGATGAGACCCAGGCCGCCGCCCGGGTCCTGGAGCGCCTGCGCGCACTGGGGATCCGGGTGCACCTGGACGACTTCGGCACCGGCTACTCCTCCCTGAGCCACTTGGCGGGACTGCCCATCGACGCCATCAAGATCGACCGCTCCTTCGTCAGCGAGATCGAGACCAGCGAGCGCAAGCGGTTGATGCTGCATGGAATCATCCTGCTCGCCCACCAACTCGGCATCACCACCATCGCCGAAGGGGTGGAGACTGCGGGCCAGGCCGGCATCCTGCTGGCCGAGGGCTGCGACTATTGCCAGGGCTACCTCGTGTCCTACCCGCTCACCGCGGCGGACGCCGCCGGGTTCTTGAGCGCCGGGGGCGAGACGGGGGGCACCCGGGGCGGGTTGGATTTGGTGCCTGCGCTCGGGGGCTGAGGAACCCGCCGCCCGCGCGTCGTCACTGCCGCCGGGTCGAAATCCGCCAGCCGACGCGGCACACCCCACGACCGATCAGAACAAGGCGGCGAGGCTCACCACGCACCCCGGCAGGCCCGGCAGGGCGACTGGGGTCTTGAGGTCGATGGGTCGAAGGCCATCGGCAAGCCACGCGAGGCCCCGCCGAGCGGGACCGTCCCGGCGGCTGGCGCACGCCGACCGGTCGCCCGACCCGCGAGGGGATTTACCGGGACGCCTTAAACCAGGAGAATCCGAGCCTCAGGTTCCCGGGGCGGGGGGTGCAATGGCAGCCCGGCCGGGTCGAGTCCGTCCCCAGCCTTCAGCCCGAGACCTCACCGTGGCCCCACTGACCGTCTTCGAGCACCCCTTGAACGAACGCGTCCGGACCTTCCTGCGTCTGGAACACCTGTTCGAGAAGGTGGACTACTTCATGCCCCAGTATGATCCCTGGGCGACCCGGGTGGCGGTGGAGGCGCTGATCGACATCACCGCCGTCACCGCGCGCTCGGATCTCAGGACCGAGATCGCCAAGGAACTGGACCGCAACCTCGCCGCCGTGGAGCGGATCGCAAGTCAGCCGGGGGTGGACCCCAACGCCCTGGAGCGGGTCGTAAAGGACCTGGAGGGGGCGCTCGCGGGCATCGTCTCGCTCACCAGCCCGATCGGCCAGACCGCGCGGGAGGACGAGTTCCTCAAGGGCGTGGCCCAGCGCAGCACCATCCCCGGCGGCGCCTGCTCCTTCGACCTGCCCCAGTATCACCACTGGCTGGTCCAGTCCCCGGAGCGGCGCCAGTCGCGCCTGGACCACTGGTTGCAGGACCTGCGGCCGGCGGACGCGGCCATCCGGCTCATGCTGTCGCTCGCGCGCAGCAGCGCCACGCCGCGCCAGGTGACGGCCGTCGGGGGCTTTTTCCAAGAGGCGCTGGACCTTCAGGCGCCGGCCCAGATGGTGCGCGTGGCCCTGCCGGGGGGCAGCAGCCGCTACCCCGAGATCAGCGGACACAAGAACCGCTTCAGCATCCGCTTCATGACCATCGAGCCGCGCCTGAAACCGACCCCGACCCCGGACGATGTCGAGTTCCGTCTCACCTGCTGCGTCTTCTGAGAGACTCTATACCCATGCCCAGGCCCACCCAGGTCCCCTGCCCCCATTGCGGACGCCCCGTCGAGTGGTCGGCCGTGTCGCCGTTTCGGCCGTTTTGCAGCAAGCGCTGCAAGCTGATCGACTTGGGCGATTGGCTGGCGGAAAACCACCGCATTCCGGACAGCGGCGATCCCCTGGAGGAGGATCAGCCGCCCGCGGATCAGGTCTGGCCGACGCATTGAACCGCAGAAGATTTTTGTCCGCAAATGAACGCAAATGAACGCAAATTAAAAAAGGGTCCAGATGCGTCCGGGTGACGAGCCGACCTGGACCGCTCGCTTGAACAGCACCAACGCTGGGAAGGATCAAGGACCCGAGGGGCGGCGTCCGCTCACCTTTCGCTTAACGCCCGCGACTACAACCTGCTTTTCTCTTATTTGCGTTCATTTGCGTTCATTTGCGGACAATACTCCCCCGCCCACCCACCGCATCCATTAAAGGACTTGCGCATGACCGACCTTCCCCTATTATTGAAAGCCCTGATCCTCGGCATCGTCGAGGGACTCACCGAGTTTCTCCCGATCTCCTCCACCGGTCACATGATCATCGTCGGCGACCTGCTCGACTACACCAACGAGCAGAGCAAGGTGTTCGAGATCGTGATCCAATTCGCCGCCATCCTCGCGGTCTGCTGGCTCTATCGCGAACGCATCCTGCAGGTGGCCGCGGGCATGTGGCGGCCGGGCCCGCAGCAGCGTTTCGCACTCAACATCCTGGTCGCCTTCATGCCGGCGGCGGTGCTCGGCTTCCTGCTCCACGGGGTCATCAAGGAGTATCTCTTCAACCCGCTCAGCGTCGCCGCCGCCCTGATCGTCGGCGGCCTGGTGATCCTCTGGGTGGAGCGCCGCCGCCTCCCGGACGGCTGCGCGTCGGTGGATGACATCACCTGGCAGACGGCCCTGAAGGTGGGCTTCGCGCAGGCGGTGGCGATGTTCCCCGGGGTCTCGCGCGCCGGCGCGACCATCATCGGCGGGATGCTCTTCGGCCTGTCGCGCAAGACGGCGACCGAGCTGTCGTTCTTTCTGGCCATCCCCACCATGACCGCCGCCACGGTGCTCGACCTCTATAAGGCGCGCGACATCCTCTCATTCGACGACGCCCCGGTCTTCGCCGTCGGCTTCGTCTCTTCATTCATCTTCGCCATGCTCGCCATCAAGGGCCTGCTGCGCTATATCTCCCACCACAACTTCAATGCCTTCGCCTGGTACCGCATCGTCTTCGGCCTGATCGTGCTCGGCACCGCCTATACCGGGCTGGTCGACTGGCACGCCTGATGCCATGGCAGGCGGCCCGCCGTGCAGTAGCCACCCACCCGCCGCGCGCCTTGTCGGCACCGCCGCGCCGGGACATACTGCCGACGACGGCGCGGCGCCCGCCCGTGCCCCATCGCCTGCCGAGTTGACCGCAGGCGCCGGGGGCGGTCTCACCTCGCCCATGCGCGCGGTCCTGCCGGTCCGCGGTAGGGTCCGCTGTGCGGACCGACGACCGCGAAATTGTCCTGTCGGCCAGGACCCGATCAAGGCCTGCCGTGCGGACCAACCGTGGCGGCGGATTGGCCGGGGAGACCGATCAACGCCCGGTCGCTGCCTGCTATACTGGGGCAAGCGCGCTCGGATATTTTCGGAGTAGACACCATGATCGACATTCGCTACGAGACCGACGATGTCGTCGTCAGGATTCCCAAGGGGCTGGCCGCGGCAGGTTATATCCAGACCTTTCTGGAGCGCGTGCGAGTCGACGCGATACTGGAACACAGCGAGGCGACTGATGATCAGATTCGCGCGCTTGCCGACGAGGTGGACTCAAGCTGGTGGGCCGAGAATCGCAGCCGACTGATGGGCAGAGGGGCTGAGTGAATGCCGTCGTCGTCGATACGAATATCCTGTTCTCTATGCTGCTAAGCCGGCACGGACGGCTGCGCGATGTCCTTTTCCACGCCGGTGATACGCGCTTCTATTGCTGCCGCTTTTCCATCGTTGAGCTATTCAAGCACAAACAGAAGTTGCTCGCGTGCTCAAAGCTGGAGGAGCCGGACCTGCTGGAAGCGCTGAATGTCATACTGGGCCGACTGTCCTTTTACGACGAGTTATCGCTCACTACGAGCAGCTTGCGCCAGGCGTTCGATCTGTGCGCGGGCATCGACGAGAAAGACACGCCGTTCGTGGCGTTGACCATCGTGATCCCGGACCGGGAGGAGCGCAATGCCAGGCGTTGAGTTCGTCGTTGGAGCCAGGGAGCGGGGCGCCGGCTCGACGTGGGGTCCTACCTGTTCGGCGCGGTGGGGGCGGTCGACTGGCACGCCCGATACGCGCGGCCATGGCAAACCCAAGCATCGCGGACGCCGGCGCGCACAGCGCCCGAACCGGTTGATTCCGGCATCACGACAGGGGACACTTCGCCCCTGCCATCGCCTCCAGGCGGCCCCTGAACCAGCGAGCGATCTCCGATGCATCAATTGTTGACACTCGGCAGCACGCTCGCGACCGCGAGCGGACACCCCTGCACCATCGAGACCTTCCTCGGCGGCGGCGGACAGGGTGAGGTTTACCGCGTCCTGGTCGAGGGCCAGCCCTTTTCTAGCTCCCACGCTCCAGCGTGGGAGCAAGTGCGGACGCTCCAGCGTCCCGTCGGCCGACGCGCCGCTGGAGCGGCGGAACGGCATTCCCACGCTGGAGCGTGGGAACGAGAAGATCGCCGCACGACCGCCGACGCGGGCTGAGAACGCCTGCGGCGCAACAGTAACAAATTTCTTCTCTTGATCGCTGGTCGGATGCCGTCGAGAACGACGGTTCCGCCGCGGCTGGGGCAGCGCCAAACGGCTGCGATGAACGGCGGCACGACAGCTTAAATTCGAGGGAAAACTGTCCTGGACATGGGGTCCACTTTAGCCAACCCCGCGCGGGCGGGACGCCCACGCTCCCTTAACCACAAAAAAATCACCGGCGTGACGATCAGGATATGCACCAGGCTGGAGATCATGCCGCCGACGACCGGCGTGGCGAGCGGCTGCATGATCTCCACCCCGGTGCGCTGGAGCCAGAAGATCGGCGACAGGGCGGCGATGGTGGTGGCGACCGTCATGACCTTGGGGCGCAGCCGCAGCCGGGCGCCGGCCTTGACGGCATCAACCAATTCCGCCCGGGTCAGTTCGCGCCCCAGGCGTGCGCCGGCCTCCTGCACCGATTCCTCCAGATAGGTCACCATGATGATGCCGGTCTGAATGGCGGTGCCGAAGAGGGCGATATAACCGACCCAGACGGCGACGCTGAAGTTGAAGCCCAGGAAGGCCTGGAGCAGCACGCCGCCGGTGAGTGCGAAGGGCACCGCCAGGATCACATGCGCCGCCTCACCGATGGAGCGGAAGGTCATTACCAGGGTCGCAAAGATGATGAGGATAACGGTGGGGAAGACATAGAGCAGCATCCGGCGGGCGCGCAATTGCTGTTCGTATTGGCCCGAGTATTCGATCGTCATGCCGGGCGCCAGGGTGATCTCGTTGGCGATGCGCCCTTTGATGTCTTCGACGAAGCTGCCCAGGTCGCGGTCGCGGACATTGGCCTGGACGAAGACCCGCAGCCGGCCGTTCTCGCTCTGGATCTCATTGGGACCGACCACCCGCCTCACGTCCGCCACCTGGCGCAACTGCACCCGGGCGCCGGCGGGGGTGGAGAGCGGTATCTCGCCGAGCCGGTCGATGTCGCCGCGCTCCTCCTGCTCGAGCCGCACCTGGAGCGGCCAGCGCTCGCGGCCCTTGATGGTGGTGCCGACCGTCACCCCGCCGATCCCCGCCTCCACCTGACGGAAGACCTCGGCGACGCTGAGTCCATAGCGCCCGAGCAGGTCGCGCCGCACCTCGATCTCCACATAGGGCTTGCCCTGCACCCGCGAGGGGGCCACGCCCACCGCCCCCGGCACCCGCTGGATGACGCGCTCGATCGCGAAGGCCTGCTGCTGGAGCGCGTCGAGATCGTCGCCGAAGACCTTGACCCCGACCTGGGCGCGGATGCCGGTGCTGGTCATCAGGATGCGGTTCTCGATCGGCTGGAGGAAGCCGGGGACCGACCCTAGCAGGTCCATGAGGCGCGCCGAGAGGTCACTGACGATCGAGGCCTTGGTGGTCCCGGGCGGCCACTGGTCGCGCGGTTTGAGCGTGATGGTGGTCTCGATCATCTCGACCGGGGCCGGGTCGGTCGCGGTGGTGGCGCGCCCGAGCTTGCCGGCCGCCGCGGCGACCGCCGGGTGCGCGCGGATCACCCGGTCCTGCCAGGCCATGATGCGCTTGCCCTCGGTGAGTGAGGTGGCGGGCAGCAGCACCGGCATGAAGAGCAGGGAGCCCTCCTCCAGGGTGGGCATGAATTCACTGCCGAACCCTTGCGTATGACGCGCGACGGACGCCGGAAGCCGGTCGTTGACCGCCCGCGGCAGCCCGAGCGCGATAACGACGCAGACCGCCAGCAGGCCGGCGGCGAGCCCCAGCACCGATTTGCGGTGCCCCAGGGCCCAATCGAGCACCGGCTCATAGAGACGCAGCAGGCCCTTCATCAGCCAGTTCTCCGCCTCCGGTTTCAGCGGACCGCGGACGAGCAGGGTGCAGAAGACCGGCACCGCGGTCACCGCCAACAGCGTCGCCCCGAGCAGGGCGAAGGTCTTGGTATAGGCGAGCGGATGGAAGAGCTTGCCCTCCTGCCCGGTCAGCAGGAACACCGGCACGAAGGCGAGGATGATGATCGTCATCGAATAGACCAGGGGCCGACCCACCTGGGTGGCGGCGGTGAGGGTCTGGGCGAAGACCTCGGCCGCATTGAGCCGGCGTTTGAGCGCCGCCTCGGCCCGCTCGCAGTGGCGAATGACGTTCTCGGTCATGACGATACCGGCATCAACCAGGACGCCGATGGAGATGGCGATGCCGGTCAGCGACATGATGTTTGCCGCGATGCCGAACTGGTCCATCAGGATGAAGGCGATCAGGATGGAGGCCGGCAGCGGCAGGGTGACGATCAGGATGCTGCGGAAATGCCATAAGAACAGGACGTGCATCAGGATCACGAGCGCGATCTCCTCGGCCAAGGTCTCCTTCAGGGTCCCGATAGCGCGCCCAATCAGGTCGCTGCGGTCATAGAATGAAACCAGGGTAACGCCCGGGGGCAGGCCGGGGGCCAGGGCGGTGAGCCGGGCCTTGACGTCCTCAATGACCCGGTAGGCGTTCTCACCATAGCGCATCACCACGATACCACCGACCACCTCGCGCCCATCGACATCCAGGGCCCCGCGACGGAAATCACCGCCGATCCGGATGGTCGCCACATCGCGCAGATACAGCGGCGTACCGTTGCGCGGCAGCACCGGGACCTGCTCCAGGTCGGCCACCCCCTGCACCAGGCCGACCCCGCGCACGATGAACTCGGCGCCGTTCTCCTCGATGGTCTTGCCGCCGACGTTGAGGTTGCTCGCGGTCACGGCGTCCATCACCTCGCCCAGGGTGGCGCCGTATTGCTTGAGCTTGAGCGATGAGACCTCGATCTGATACTGGCGCACGAAGCCGCCGATGCTCGCGACCTCGGCCACCCCCGGCACCGCGGCCAGTTGATAGCGGATATAGGTGTCTTGCAGCGTGCGCAGCATGCCCAGGTCCTGGGTACCGGAGGCGTCCTTGAGGTAATACTGATAGACCCAGCCGAGCCCGGTGGCGTCCGGTCCGAGCCGCGCCGTCACGCCCTGGGGCAGCAACTCGCCCAGTGAATTCAGCCGCTCCAGCACCCGGGTGCGGGCAAAATAGGGGTCGATCTGGTCGGCGAAGATGACGGTGAGAAAAGAGAAGCCGAACATGGAACTGGCCCGCACGGTGCGGACCCCGGCGAGCCCCTGCAAGGAGACCGAGAGTGGATAGGTGATCTGGTCCTCGACCTCCTGGGGCGAGCGGCCCGGCCAGTCGGCATAGACGATGACCTGATTCTCCGACAGGTCGGGGATGGCATCGATCGGCACCCGCCCGAGCGCCAGGACACCCCAGGCGCACAGCGCGACCAGTGCGCCGATGACCAGGAAACGGTGGTGCAGGGACCAGTGGATGATGCGGGTGATCATGGGACGCGCTCACGCCATCTCGTTCCCAGGCTCCGCGTCTCTGCCACCAGGTCAAGCGGTGCTGGCTCCCACGCTCCTGCGTGGGAGCAAGTGCGGGCGCTCCGCGTCCGGTCTCGGTACCGGACGCGGAGCGCCCGCACGGCATTCCCACGCGGGAGCGTGGGAACGAGAAAACGCCGGCGCGCCGGGGGCCGGCTCACTTGACCTCATCCCCACACCCGGGCATCGCCGAGCCGAAGAAGGGGTTACGCAGTTGATGGGCGCGCGAGACCCAGCGCGCGGTGCCCAGCACCGGGCTCATCGGGCACTGGTAGATCCAGATCGACTCGCGCTGCTGGACCTGTTCGGCGCGGGCGAGATCGGCCACGGCCGTGCTGAAGGGCTCGAAGGCGCGGCGGGCGGCGTCGAGGTCCGGCGGGTCGGGCAGCTTGCCGGTAAAGGCGACCAGGTCGCCATGGGCGGCCGGGGCATAGCCCGCGAGATAAGCGGCGAGCGCCGCGCGCAGCGCGGGCAGCCCCTTGCGGTAGCCGGGCAGGTCGTCGGCCCCCAGCGCCGCGGCGGCGTCGGCGGCGGCGAAGACCAGAGTGCGCAGTTGGGCGTAGGCGCCCTCGCTATGGGGTGGGGTGCCGGCCGGAACCTTGGCGGGCAGGACCGGCACCGGTCCGGCCGCCGCGACCTCGACCGCGGCATGGGCCAGTTGCGCCTGGGAATCGAGGATCAGGGCGGCCTGGGTGACCACCCGCTCGCCGGCGCTGAGACCGCCCAGGACCTCGGCGTCGCTGTCGCCCACGCGGCCGAGCCGGACCTCGCGCGCCCGATAACCCTGACCGCCCTGATCGACATAGACGACCGGGCGCCCGCCGTGCTGCAGGACGGCGGCGCGCGGTACCAGCAGGGTCTCCGGTCCCGTGAGTGCGACCAGGGCCTGGGCGGTCTCCCGATGGTGCAGGCGCCGCTCGGCGTTCTCCAGCGTCACCCTTACCCGCGCCGTGCGGGTCTTCTCGTTGAGGCTGGGCTCGATGAAACTGATGGGGGCACTCAGGACCCGGCCGGGCTGGGACGGGACCGACAGGTCGACCGTCTGCCCCAGGCGCAGCCAGGCCAGGTCCGGCTCATAGGCGTCGAAGACGAACCACATGCGGGAAAAGTCGCCGATCTCGAACAGCGGATCATTGGTCTTGACATACTGACCCTCGTAGACGGCGCGCGAGACGACGGTACCGGACATCGGGGCGCGGATATTGACCATCGCGGTGGGTTTCAGCGTGCCCTCCAGGATGCGGATCTCCTCCTCGGTCAGGCCCAGTTCCAGCAGGCGCTCGCGGGCCGCCGCGCGCTCGGCCAGGGAGGTGGCGACGGCGCCGGCCTTGATCCGCTCGACAAACTGGCGCTGGGCCGTGAGCATCTCGGGGCTGAACACGGTCGCGAGCGGCGCCCCCGCCGCCACTTCGGCCCCCAGGTAATTGACCTGGAGCTTCTCGACCCGCCCCGGCACCCGGGCGGCCAGGATGCGATGACGGGTATCGTCGTCCTCGATGACACCGCTGACCCGCAGCGTCCGGGCCAGTGCCCCCCGCCTGACCTCGCTCACCGCCACCCCGGTCACCGCGGCCTGGGCGGCGGTGAGCGTGACGAGTCCCGGGTCGAGCGCCGCCGCCGCGGCGCCGGCGACCGCGACCAGATCCATGCCGCAGATGGTGCAGCGCTGCCCCGGCTTGTCTGACGTGATCCACGGGTGCATGGGGCACTGATAGACCACCGCCGCGTGGTCATGCGCCGCGGGGGCCGGCACGGCGGCGGCCGCCGGGCCAAGGGGGGCGAAACCGGGCAGGACGGCCGCGGTGACGAGGATACCGAGGCTGAGAAGGGACGCGGACAGGGTTTTCATAACGCACCCGGCGGACGGCAGTAGCAGGGGGATGCGGGTTGGGCTGGCGGTTGCCGTCGTGCCCCACCCCGCACTGGTCAGCGACAGTGTAACAGTCGCGCGGGTGGGCGCCGCCAGCTCGCATTGCGCCCTTGCAGAGCACCTTCCTTCGATGCTAGCGTCCTCGGTTTCGCGCGACACCAGCCCCGCGTCCCGCGCGGGCCCGGGAGTTTGCCGCCGCCCGGGCCGTCGGTCCCGCGGAAGTCTGCAAACGCAGGCCCATGGTCTGCTCGTTCCGATCGCTTGCCTTTCGCGCAATGGCGGTTATCCTGTACGGCATCCTGGTACGTCGGAGCAATGCCACAGGTGGAAACCATCACCGTCAATGAATTCCGCGATAGTCTGCGCGAGCAGGTCGAGAAGGTTCTGGCCAACCATGAGCCGCTGAAAGTCAGCCGCCGCAACGGCGGCGCCTTCGTCGTCATCGGGGCCGAGGACTGGGAACGCGAGCAGGAAACGCTCTACGTCCTTCAGAACCGCTCGCTGATGACCCAGATCGCACGCTCGTCGCAGACGCATGCGCTGGGGACCGGCCATCGACCCGCGCCGGAGGATCTCAGTGAGATCGATCGTCTTTGAGGGCGATACTTGGGATGCCTACGAGGCGCTGCGGACCCGAGACAAACAGTTGCACCAAAGCCTGTGTGGAATCTTGAAGGAGATGCAGCGCGGCGACCCCGGGGTCGGCACGGGAAAACCGGAGCGATTAAAGCATGGTCTCGCCGGATATTGGTCGCGGCGCCTGTCCCGTAAAGACCGGTTGATCTATAAATTCGACGGCTTGGCTATCTATATTTTCGCCATCGGCGGACACTACGACGATAATTGATCGCCACTGCATTCGCGGCTGGGTACGCTGCGATGGTTGCCGCCCATTTGAGAAAGCTGCCCCCGGAACTCCGGGGCTTTAATTATTACGCATATGCGTCATCACAGGACTCTAATAATGGCAACTATCGAAAAGCTCGAAGCGCGGCTTGACGGGATTGGTCACCTCTTAGCGGATCGCTATATCGTCGTGCCACCTTACCAGCGGGCCTACTCATGGACGGAAGAGCAGGTTGAAGAATTGCTACGGGATTTGTCTGACGCAATACGACAAAAAGATGCTGAGTATTTCCTTGGTACATTGGTGCTTACCAAGCACGAAGGATCCCAGGACGCAGTAATCGATGGCCAGCAGCGGCTCGCGACTATTAGCATTCTAATATGCGCAATCCGGAATTATTTTGTTGGCACAGGTGACAACGAAAGGGCTGACGAATTACATCGAACATACTTGGCAAGAAAAGAGCTCCGCGGCCTCACTGAGACACCGCACCTGACGCTAATGCCTGCGGACAATGCCTATTACGCAGACAGCATCATTGCGAAAGACATCTCACGGTCGGCCAATACCACTGTGGATAGAAGGCATCAGACAGCATCTAGCCTTCGCTTAGAGACGGCTTTGCGACTCTGCTCTGCCCACGTCAGTGCCATTGCCAAACAAACAAATAGTCCTGCCGAGCTTCTGCTAGATTGGCTGGATTATCTTCATGAAAAGGCAAAAGTAATCGTTGTCGTAGTAAATGACGAAGGAGCGGCTTATACGATCTTTGAGGTATTAAACGATCGCGGCCTAGAGCTTTCCGTCTCTGACCTCTTGAAGAATTTTATTTTTCGGATTGCCGGCGATAAAGTGGATGAAGCGCAAGTACATTGGGCAAATATGACGAGCATCCTTGATGCGTCAGGTGCTGAGGAAAAGGCGTTGAAGACATTCATTCGCCATTTCTGGGCATCTCGGAACGGTGTGACACGTGAGAAAGATCTTTACGAAAAGATAAGGCAACACGTGACCAGCAAGCAACATGCGCTGGGATTTGCCAAGGAACTTGGGCAACTTGCGCGGTACTACGCTGCGCTTGACAATCCAAGTGATGATCTTTGGAAGGAATTTGGTCCGTCAGTTCGAGAATCGGTTGAGGCTTTGCAGACTCTAAAAGCGACACAGATTCGACCCCTCCTCCTTTCAATCGCGACCAAGTTTGAAATAAAGGAGGTACGCAGAGCTTTTCCGATGTTGGTCTGCTGGACAGTACGCTTCCTCATAGTTGGCAAATTGGGAAGCGGACCACTTGAAAGCGGATATGCAGAGCGCGCGAAAGAGGTTAGTAAGGGTGCAATAAATACTGCAGTACAACTATTTGATGCAAGCCAAGGATTTCTCGCAACGGACGATGAGTTTGAAGAGGCATTTTCGACGGCTCGCGTATCTGTGGTCTATCTTGCCCGCTATTACCTCCGGGTTCTAGAAGCCCAGCAATCAAGCCCGCGCGATAGTGAGATGATCATTAATCCTCGCGAGGACAGCGTAACCCTAGAGCACATTATGCCACAGACGCGGGAACCGCATTGGTCATGCGTCACCGAAGATCAACATAAGTCATTCGTAAAACGATTGGGAAACATGGCCTTACTGGATAAAAACCTCAATGAGAAATGCGGCAATCTGCCGTTTACGGTAAAAAGGAAAACCTTGGCGGCATCAAAGATCCAGTTGACTCGCAACATTTCTACAATGGATAGCTGGGGAGTTAGTGAGATCGAGAAGCGACAGAGGGTTCTTGCAGGAATCGCTGTAAAAGCCTGGCCAATTAGGCCGCGTCAGTAGGCTGGAGAAGGAATAAGGAGCAAGTATCTCACCGCAAAGCCGTGGGCTTTAGATTCTGAGCCGCTCAAAGTGGCTATTCGAGAATACGCGTGACAGTCCACGGTTTTCAGGCTAGATCGGCAGTTCGAGCGGATTCGCGTCCAGCGGTTCTCTCTTCAGTGCTCCCGCACTCGATACTGGGAGCAAAGCTAGCAATTACCCAGGTGGTCCTTTCACCCACCAGGCTCCGCGACATTGCCAAGCCACACTGCCTCCTTTCTCCGCCCCGAGTTTCTCCTGTTTAGCCCCTTATTGCCCGACGATTCCGGCTAACCGCCATATCCGGTTGCTTCAAGGTGCTCCGCGGCCGCACGACCGAAACGTTCTCGAATCAACGTGAAGAACGCCAGCCGCCGTCCTTGCGAATCCGGATCGAGATACTGGGCCGCCAGCCGCCTGATCCCGGCGCGCCCCGCCTCCAGGTCACCGGTTTCCCGAAGCCTCTGCTTCTGTTCCCTGAAACGATATCGGAACTGCAATGCTTCACAGCCCAAGCTCCGATTCCCAACGACGATTCGCGACCAGCATACGTGCCCTGATCAGGGTCGGTTCGGCCGTGCCCCTTTCATCCTCCAGGCGCGCCAGTAGGACCTCGGCAGCACCGAGATCGTCGCCGTCGATCTGAGCGTATAGCCGGGCGACATCCTGCGCGAACGCGTTCTCCGGCGGCGTGGTGTCCGTATCCATGACCTGGCGCTGAACACGGTCGCTTTCAGTCCCGTAGGTCTCGACGGAGGGGGCGAAGATCTGCTGGCCCCGCAGGATACGAATCTGGCGGGCGTGCAGGGTCGAGAGCACCAGTGGGCTATGGGTCGCGACGACGATCTGCGTATCCGGGAATACCTTTCGCAGATGGGGAATCACCGTCTGTTGCCATTTCGGGTGCATGTTCAGTTCGATCTCGTCGATCAGCAGGATGCCGGGCGCTTCCAATGGGTTGTCCCAGCCCGGGTAGGTCAATGCCAGCCGGCGCGCGAAATCGATGGTCAGGGCCATCAGGTTTCGTTGCCCGGCGCTGAGCTGCGAGAAGTCCAGTACCATGGAAACCCCATTCGCGTCCCTCTGATGGGCTTTCATCCTCGGGGGGTCGTCGTCCGCGTAGACCCGTTCGATGCCCCCGGGCATCTGTCCGACAGCGTGACGAACCGCGCGGAGGACCGGGTCTTGCCGCCACAAATCCTTTCTTTCTCTGGTCTCGCGCAGCTCTTTGTTTTCCCGAACGTAGAACCAGCGTTGCGCCTCCGAAAAGCTCGCGGCGGCATCGAGAGCCATGTGACGTGCGGAATCTGGATCGCTGGACCTGCCGTTAACCTCCCCTGAGGACTTGAGGATTTGCGCATCCCGGGTATCGCGATAATAGGCGAGCGCAGGTGTGGCGATATGTCTCGTATCGCTGGCGGATTCTCCCGGGCAATAGAGACCTTGGCTCGCTACGTCGAGACCCTCCGGAGCCACCCAGCGTTGGGAAAAGCGGCTAGCGTTAAGGGACCGGGTGACTCCGGCTTCCTGCTGCCACTTCAGAACGAGAGGCGGCTCGGCCGAGCCCTCCTGGTAACGGGCCTCGGTGCTTAAGGTCAAGACCTGTTCGCCGTCGCGGTCCGCCCGCCCCGGGGCGTTGAGGCGAATGTCCGACGGCATAATTGCCGTGCCCGCAAAATGCCGGTAGAAGGTGGGCAAGTCCAAGGTCGCGGCGTTGGCCTGCCGACGCGCAATGTCCTGAAGCAGCGGCAACAAGGAGAGTGCAATGGCGTCCAACAATGCCGTCTTGCCGGCGCCGTTGACCCCGATCACCGCGGTGACGTCGTCTTCCAGTGACACGCTCAGGTGCTCGAAACAGCGGAAGTTCTCGATCTCGACCTGTGTGAGCTTCATAAGTTCTTGCTCCGCCCGGCGGGGTCGCTCGGGCCTCGCGTTTGCGACCGCTCGAGCGCGTCCGGCCATGCGCTGGATTGCAGTTCGGAAGTTCCGGGATAGTCCGGGGACAGTGCCGCGTCGGGCCTTGATCATCGTTTCGGCCGCTGCCCCGAGGTTTCACACCGGAGGTCGAGGCTTTAGCCGGACCCGGGGCGCGCTGACGCGCCGTCGACCGGCTTAAAGCCTCGACCTCCTGCCCCCTGCGGCCGGAACGACGATCAAGGCCCCGCGTCGGGTCAGGGCACGCGCCAACCCATGAAGTCTAGACGATCGGCCTGGCGGCGCGCGCCTGGCGCGACCTGCCCGATACCCTCCGGCGGGGCCGCGTCGGGTTACGGAGCGCGCCAACCCATTAGAGCCCAAGAACTCGCCCTTGCCGCGCGCTCCTGACCCGCCCTCCCCGGTGTTCTCGATCGGCGCAGGAGCGGCCCGCCGGCCGTGACGGGTTACCGCAAGGACGCCCGGCCTGAGTTATGATAAAAATCCCGAGGCGCTACGCAACCGATCGATTACCGGGAGCAGGCGGCAGGCTCGCCCAAGGAAATCGGGACCGCCGGCCCTGTTCCCCAACTGATGAAAAAGCAAAGACGATGACCGGCAAGACGGTGGCGCAGCGGACCTACCTGCATGTGAGCGGCCTGGACACGGCGCCGCCCGCCCTGACGGCGGCGGTGGCGGCGGCCGAGGAACTGGCCGGCGTGCGCCGGGGGGAGGCCTTCAACGTCGTGCGCGTCGACCCGGCGGGGGCCCAGGTGGCGCTGCTCCAGTACCCGGGTTTCTTCGAGGACCCCTTTCCGGCCCTGGAGGCGAGCTGGCGGGTGGAACTGGCGTCCGGGGAAGTCGGCTACCGGACCTATGCGCAGTCGCACAACCCGCCCATCCTGCACCGCAAGGAGCTGCTGCTGGCCGCGGATGACCCGCGCCGGGCGCCCTGCGCGGCCCTGACCCAGGCGTGCGAGTCGGTCGGGCTCTTCGATGAGCCGACCCGCATCGGCTATCGGCGACAATGGCTGGACCTGGTGCACGCGCGCGGCTACCGCATCGCGGGTCAGGCCCTGGTCCCCCTGGGCAACGAGGAGGCCGACGACGCGGACCCGGCGCCGAGCCCCGCCCAGGTCGAGACCCCCGCCGGCCCCGCGGCCCAGTGGCAGGCCGCCCGCCAACTCACCGCCCTGGTGCGCTACGGCCTCTCCGCGCCGGTGCAGACACTGGCCCGGCATGGGCTGCTTCAGGGGCGCGAGGGCGGCGACCTGGCCCTGTTCGACTACGGCTGCGGACGCGGCGACGATGTGCGCGGACTCCTCGAACTGGGCCTCCCGGCCGCCGGCTGGGACCCCTTCTACGCCCCGCAGAACCCGCTGCACCCGGCGCCGATCGTCAATCTGGGCTTCGTGATCAATGTGATCGAGGACCGCGAAGAGCGCCTGGCGGCACTCACCCGCGCCTGGTCCCTGGCGCAGACCCTGCTGGTGGTCTCGGTGATGCTCGCCGATCAGGGCGCCGCGCGGGGGACTGACTTCAACGACGGGGTCCTGACCCGGCGCGGGACCTTCCAGCGCTACTTCACCCAGGCGGAGCTCCGCGCCTATGTGTCCGAGGCCCTGGACGAGGAGCCGATCGCGGTAGCCCCGGGGGTGCTCTATGTGTTCCGGGACAAGGAGGCCGAACAGCGCTTCCTGGCGGAGCGCTACCGCAGTCGCCGTCCGGCCCTGGTCCCGCGCCCATCCAGACCCCCGGCGCGGGCGGCCGGCGAGCGCGAACCGCGCCGACGTCAAGGGCGTACCGCCCCGTGCGACGACGCCTGCCGCGAGCCGCTGGGGCGTCTCTGGGGGCAATGGCTCGCCCTGGCCCGCCCGCCGGAGCCCGACGAGGTCGCCGCGGACCTGCCCGCACTCACCGCGGGCTTCGGCACCCTCACCCGGGCCCTGGCCTATCTGCGCGAGCAACAGGACCCGCGGGTCCTGGCCGAGGCCGAAGCGGCGCGGCGCGCCGACCTGCTGGTCTATCTGGCGCTCGACCTGTTCGAGCGGCGCCGCCCCTACAGGCAACTGGAGCCCGGACTGCAACGCACCCTCAAGGCCCTGTTCGGTGACTACACCAGGGCCCAGACCCAGGCGCGGGAGCTACTCTTCAGCATCCGCGACACCCAGGCCATCGCCGAGGCCTGCCGGGAGGCGGCGCAGCGCGGCCTGGGCTGGCTCATACCCGGCAAGTCGCTGCAACTGCACTCGAGCCTGGTCGAGCAGTTGCCGCCCCTGTTGCGGATCTATGTGGGCGCGGCCGCCAGCCTCTATGGCGACTATCGGGAGCTGGACCTGATCAAGGTCCACATCGGCTCCGGCAAGCTGAGCCTCATGCGCTACGACGATTTCCTGGGGCAGCCCCTGCCCCGGCTGCAGGAGCGCGTGAAGGTGCGGCTGCGCGATCAGGACTACGACTGCTTCCTGTACGGCGAGCCCTTCACCCCGCCCTGGCTGTTCCGCAAGTCCCGCTACATCAACGAGGAGTTCCCGAACTACCCGGAGCAGCTCGCCTTCGAGCAGACCCTGGAGAACCTGGGGCTCTTCGACCTGTCCGGCTACGGCCCGGCCGCGGAGGTCTTCAGCCAGACCATGGCGCGGCACCGCTGGGTGATCGACGGCTTTCGCCTGTGCCGGCCGGACACCTGCCCGGACCTGGACGACCCCTGCGGGCGCTTCCTCACCTTCCGGCAACTGATCGAGTGCGGCGAGACCCAGGGGCGCACCGGGCTGCCCAACCACCCCCGCCAACCGGAGACTTGGAACGCCCTGCAAGACCTGGCCGAGCGGGTCCTGGACCCGGTCATCGACTGGTTCGGGATGATCCGCCTGACCTACGGCTTCTGTTCCCCGGAGTTGGCGCGCGCGATCCCCGGGCGTATCGACCCCCGGCTGGACCAGCACGCCGCGCACGAGGTCAACCGCCTGGGCAACCCCGTGTGTCCGCGCCAAGGGGCGGCGGCGGACTTCCTCGTGGAGCATGAGGACATGGCCGAGGTCGCCCGCTGGGTGGCGGAGAACACCCCCTTCGACCGGCTCTATTTCTACGGCCCGCAGTTGCCGATCCATGTCAGTTACGGCCCGGACCACAGCCGCCAGGTGGTCCGGATGGTGCCGACGGCCAAGGGGCGGTTGGTACCGCGGGTCGTCGCGGCGGCCGACCTGGGGCAGGTCCGGTAGCCGCCCACGCCAGGGTTGGGAGTCCGGGCCGGCCGCGCACCTGATCTTCGGCCAGGGTCTACACTGGCGTATACCGCACCGCGTGGAGTCGCACCCCATGACCCAGTTCTCGCTGCCCATTACCTCGGAAACCAACGCTGTCAGCGCGCCGAAGGCGGCCGGCCTGGAGTGCATCCAGACCAACTCGTACCGCCGTCTGGAGCTGGCGGCGGCCCGCACCGCCCAGAACGCCCAGCGGATCCAGATCGACGACCGGGACGTGGTGGCCTTGGAGTTGGAGGGCGGCTTCAAGCTGTGGCTGAACGGCGCCCGGCTGCGCGCGGAGGTCGGCCGCGCCCCGAGCCGTGACGGCGGGGACTGGCAACTCGCCCCGGGGCTCCCCCTGGAGGGCACCGAACGCGGCCTCGGCACTTGGGTAATCAAGGCCCTGGAGATCTTTGGACTCGACCCGGCCCAGGCGACCCTCGAGTCCCTCGCGGCACACATCGAACGCCACAACCACAACCTGATCGTGCAGCGCGACTCCACCGCAGACACCGGCTGGCGGACCCTGGAAGGGGGTATCCCTGTACCCGCCGACGCGGCCCCGGTGCTGCTCTTCATCCACGGCACCTTTTCCACCACGCTCGGCAGCTTCGGGGACCTGTTCAAGGACCGGCGGCAGGCGCTGGCACTGGCCGAGCGCTACGACGGGCGTATCTACGGCTACGAGCACCGCACCCTGACCGAGGACCCCATCGACAATGTCCTGGCGCTGGTGCCGCTGCTGCCCGCGGGGGTGACGCTGCACCTGGCGAGCCACTCCCGCGGCGGTCTGGTGGGCGACCTGCTGGCCTTCGCCGCCCGCCCCGGCGACGCGCGTCGCTTCGGCCCGGAGGTGCTGGCCTGGATGGCCACCGACGACCCCGACCACACCGGGCTGGCCGCCGCACGGCGGGCCAAATTGGGGGAACTCGAGCGGCTGATGGCAGCGCGGGCCATCCGGGTGGAGCACTTCGTGCGGGTGGCGAGTCCCTCGCGGGGCACCACCCTGGCCGCCGGGCGGCTCGACCGCTGGCTGTCGATTCTGGCCAATCTGGCCGGGCTCGGCGCTGCGGCAACACCCCTCTCGCCGCTCGTCGGGGGCTTCCTGGATCTCCTGGTCGCGGTGACCCAGCAGGCCACGAACCCGGCGGCCCTCCCCGGTCTGGCCGCCATGGCACCGGACTCCCCGCTGATCCGACTGCTCAACAGCGCGGCCGACCCGGTGCCCGGCTCACTCTGGGCGGTGGCTGGAGACAGCCGGGGCGAAGGGCTTTGGTCAAGGGCCAAACTCCTGATTCCGGACCTGTTCTTCGCCGGCGATCACGATCTGGTGGTGAACACCGGCTCCATGTACGGGGGGCCGGCCTACAGCACCCGGCAGTATCTGTTCGACCACGGCCCCCAGGTCAGCCACTTCAACTACTTCAGCAACCCGACCACGGCGTCGGCGTTGGTCAAGGCCCTGACGGCAGCGGCGGCGCCGCCCGAATTCAAGCCCATGCCGGATCAGTTGGGAAGCGCGCCCGCCCGCGGGGCAGAGGCGGACAACAAGCGCCGGCCGGTGCTGTTCGTCCTGCCGGGGTTCATGGGCAGTACGCTGACGGCGGACACACGCCAGGTCTGGCTCGACCAGGGCGAGGCGGCCGCGGGCGGCCTCGCCCGCCTGGCCCTGGACGCCGGCCACCGCGTCACGGCCCAGGGGCTCATCGGCATGGCCTACGGTGCCTTGCTGACCTACTTTCGCGCGACCCACGAGGTCGTCGCATTCGCCTACGACTGGCGCCTGTCCAGCGAGGAGTCCGCGACCGCGCTCGCGGCGGCGGTGGAGTCCAAACTGGAACAGGCGCAGCGCGAGCGCCAACCGCTGCACATCCTCGCACACGCCATGGGGGGGCTGGTCGCGCGGGCCATGATCGCCGGCCACCCGGCCCTGTGGCAGCGCATCCGGGCGCTCGGCGGGCGCCTGGTGATGTTGGGTACCCCCAACGGCGGGAGCTGGGAGCTGGTGCGCCTGCTCACGGGCCGGGCCGCGACCCTCAGACAACTCGCCCTGCTCGACCCTGCCCATGGCAAGACCGGTCTGCTGCGGATCATCGGCGAATGGCCGGGCCTGTTGGAACTGTTGCCCGACGACGAGCGGGACTTCTACACGCGCGGCGCCTGGGAGCGGCTGCAGGCCGACGACCGCACCGACGGCAATTGCTGGGGCCTCCCGGGGCAAGGGCGCGGGGGGGCCGGCGGCACCCGCCTGGAACAAGCAGGCCTGGTGCGCGAGCGCCTGCGCGGGGCGGCCCTGGGACCCGACGGCATGTTCTACGTGGCGGGCCAGTCGCCAGCCACCCCCTGCGGGGTGCGCACGCTCGACGCGGCCCCGCCCGGCGGCGAGCACGGCGAGCGGACCCTGGAATTCCTGAGTTCCAGACGCGGCGACGGACGGGTCTTATGGGAGGACGGCCCCTTGCCCGGGATGCCGACCTGGTACATGCCCGGGGTCGCGCACGGCGACCTGGCCAACGCCCCGGCCAACTTCGCGGCGTTGCGCGACCTGGTGAGCGAGGGCACCACCAGCGCCCTGCCCCAGCGCCCGCCCGTCGGCCGCGGCGCCGACACGCCGACTCCGCTGGCCGAGCACACGCCCGCCTACTACCCGGACGCGGCGTCTATCCTCGCCACGGCCCTGGCGCTCGGTGCGACCCACGCACCCGTGACCGCGGGGCCGACGGTGGCGGTCTCGGTAGTCCACGGCAACCTGGCCTTCGCCCGCCACGCGGTTGCCGTGGGACACTATGCGGGCGGTACCATCATTGCCGCCGAGGCCTATCTGGACCGGGTGCTCGACGGGCGCCTGCGCGCCGGCCAGGAACTGGACATCTACCCCGGCCCTTTGGGTACCTACCGCTTCTTTGCCAACCCCCAGGCCCAGGGCAGGCCCAGCGGTGCCTTGGTGGTGGGCCTGGGTCCGGTCGGCGAACTGACCCCTTCGCAACTGACCGACAGCTTCGCCCGCGCCCTGTTGGGCCATGCCCGCGAGGTACTGGAGCGCCCCGTGACAACACCCCGGGCGGGTGCCCCTGATGCACCATCGGCTGAACCGCCCGCGCTCGAACTGCGGCTGTCCGCGCTGCTGATCGGCACCGGTGCCGGGGGGTTCGGGGTCGGCGACTCGGTCGGCGCGGTGCTGCGCGGGGTCAGCCGTGCCAATGCCGCACTGCGGGACTCGGCGTCCTCGCGCCATCTGCGGATCAGCGAGTTGGAGCTCATCGAGATTCGCGAAGACATAGCCATGGAAGCCGCCCGCGCCCTGGCCGGCGCGAAAGGGGACCCTGAGTTGGCCGGACAGTTCAGCTTCGACAGCACCCTGGGCACCGGCCACGGCGGCCATCGGGCCGGCTACACCGACACGGACCCGGCCTGGTGGCACCGTCTTCAGGTCCTGAACGAAAAGGACGGCGGCCTGCGCTTCACCTTCCTGACCCAGCGCGCCCGGGCCGAGCAGACCCTGCTCGCCGCCCAGCGCGCCTTGGTGGACGGCTTCGTGGCGGATGCCATCGGCGACACCCGCGATGACCCCGAAACCTCCCGCACCCTGTTCGAGATGCTGCTGCCCAACAGCCTCAAAGACGGCAATGCCCTGCGCACCAACCTGGTGTTGGTGGTGGACGAGGACTCCGCCCGCTGCCCCTGGGAACTGCTCCAGGACCGCTGGTCCAAGGAGGCCAAGCCCCCCGCGGTGGAGCGCGGCATGTTACGCCAGTTACAGACCCGCAGCTTCCGCAGCGACCCCCGGCTGACCCTGCGCGGGCGCGCCCTGGTGATCGGTGAGCCGCGGTCCGGCCTGGCGGCGCTGCCCGGTGCCCGGACCGAGGCGCAGCGCGTGCACGAGACCCTGGAGTCGCGCGGCTTCCAGGTCCGCTTGCTGGTGGACGCCCAGGCGGGACCCATCCTGCGCGCACTGCACGCCGACGCCTACCAGGTGCTGCACCTGGCCGGGCATGGGGTGCACCGCCAGGACTGCAGGGCCGCCGACGACCCCAGGCAGTGCCGGTCCTGCCGCCAGGCCCTGCCGCAGAGCGCGGACGAACTGTGCAGCGGCATGGTCATCGGCCCCCACCAGGTACTCACCGCGGCGGACGTCGACCAGATGCGCCAGGTGCCGGAACTGGTGTTCATCAACTGCTGTCACCTGGGCCGCACCGACGCCGGCGCGGACCCCGGACCCCGGGCGTCGGACCTCAATCGGCTGGCGGCCAACCTGGCGGTGGCCTTCATCCGCATGGGGGTACGGGCCGTCATCGCCGCCGGCTGGGCGGTGGACGACACCGCGGCCCTCACCTTCTGCACGGCCTTCTACCGCCGGCTGAGTCTCGGCGAGCCCTTCGGCATGGCGGTGCGCCTGGCCCGCGAGGAGACCTGGCGGACCCATCCCGGGGTCAACACCTGGGGCGCCTACCAGTGCTATGGGGACCCGGACTACCGGCTGCGCGGCGGCGGCGAGGCCCAGCGCAGCGACGAGGCACCCGCCTGCTATGTCGCCCCGGCCGAGGTCATCGCCGACCTGTCCAACCTCAGTGCCGACACCCAGGTGGCGACCACCGGCGACACCCGGCGACTGCGCGAGCGGCTCGGCTGGATCGACCGACGCCTGGAGCAGACCCGGCGCGAGTGCGGGGAGGACTGGGGACAGCGCGGCGAGGTCCTGGCGGCGCGCGGCCTGGCCTGCGCCGATCTGGGGCTCTTCGAAGAGGCGGTGGCCGACCTGGACCGGGCCATGGCCAGCGACGCCTGCGATATCAGGCGCGATCTGATCGAGCACCGCGTGCGCTGCCAGTCGCGGGTGGCCTTTGCCCGCCACGCGTCGGGGGACAGCGCGGCGGCGCTGGCGCAATTCGACGAACTGCTCGCCGGGCTCGGCGACGCCCAGGCCCCACACGCGCCCCCGGCCCCGGCGATGGCGCGGCTCTATACCCTCTCGGGCCTGCACTGGTACCGGACTCAAGTGCTTGAGCGCACCCACCGCAAGACCGCCCTGGAGACCATCCTGCAGCTCTACGAGAGCGCCCTAGCCGGGTGCCCCCAGGCCCCGGCGGACCCGCTCGACAGCTACACGCGGCTGCTGTGGCTCAGTGCCCGCTACCTGCTCACCGCCTACAGCGAGTGCGGGGGCGATGCGGTCTGTCCAGACTTCGACGCCTGGTGCGACCGCATCAAAGAGAGCGCCGCCACCGACGACTATGCCGGCGTGCGCGACGACCTCATCGCCATCGAGGTCGATCTGCTGAACCTGATCCGTCACCGGGAGTGCCGCCAGGCCGCGGCCGCGGCGCAGGGACTGGAGACGGACCCGGTGCAGACGGAGCAACAGGTCCTGGGTGAGCGCCTGGCCGCGGCCCTCGGGCGCGGACTCAGCGCCCGCCAGTGGTCAGGGCTCGATAATCACTTGCGGATGATGGAAACCCTGCTGCGCGAGGCGACGGAGAACCCCGCCAAACACGCCGTGGACGCGGACATCGCGGGCGCGCTGCGCCGACGACTGGGCCAGGAGTGACACCTCGACATGAACACCCTGCGCCGCTTCTTCTCCCGCATCGTTCACTGGGTCGGCAGCCTCCTGTTCGGCTACGATTTTTTCATTTCCTATAGCTGGAACGACCCGGACCGGTTGGGGCGGAACTATGCCCAAGCCCTGAAGAATCGCCTGACGGACCTGGGCTATGTCTGTTTCCTGGATTCCACGGACTACGAGAAGGGCGCGGATTGGCAGAAGATCGGCCGACTCGCCCTGAGCCGCACCCGCAAACTGCTGCTGGTGGCTACCCCGGCGGCCTTTCACTCTGAACCAGTGCATCGAGAACTGCGTCTGTTCCGACGGACCGGCCGTGACATCATTCCGATCGACATCGCCGGGACCCTGACCAACGCGTCGATAAACCATGAGCTCACCGAGTTCATCCCCGGTACTCGCCTGCGCATCGCCGAGCCGGACCCCAGGCCCGTCAATGGACCCTCGGACCAGGTACTCCAGGAGGTCAGGGCCAGCTTCAATCTGACTCGCCAAAAGAACCTGCGGCGCCGCATCGTCGCCGCTGCCATGGTCCTGCTGGCCCTGTTGACGGTGCTCGCCGAAACCCAGCGGGAAGCGGCCGTCAATAATGCGCAACGGGCTCGCCACGAGCTGCTGAGGGCAAATATCAACCTGGCCGATGCGCATCAACAAAAGTCGCGGACACTGGTGGAGACGACGCAGTCCGAAGCGCGCGGTCGCGACTGGCAACGCATCTTGCTTCATGCCCTGCAGGCACAGCGCCAATCCATCGAAGACCGCGAGGCATTGACGCTGCAGGTCAGGTCCGACCTGGTCTCGCCGTTCGCGATCAGTGCCTTCACGCAACGTTGGCACTCGCCGGCCGCCACTACGGGATCGCCAATCAATGACCTGGTAATCTCGCCCGCGGGTGAGCGCATCGTGACCGGTCACGCTGACGGGATCATGCGCATCTGGGACCTTGCCACAGGCACCGAACGGCTAAAGGTGGACAACCACCAGGGCGCCATCACCGCCCTCTCCCTGTCATCGGACGGAACCATGATTGCGAGTGGCGATGCCGCGGGTCTGGTACGGCTTTGGGATCCGCTAACCGGGGTTACCAGACAGGTCATCACCGGTAATGGCGGCCCCATCTCCGCAGTCGCGTTTGACCCGTCTGACCGGTTGGTTGCCATAGGAATCCACGGTGGGTCGCTGAGACTTCGGGACTGGCGTCAGCAAAAGGATATCTGGCGACGCGAAAGCCGCGCACCGTTGGTCACGGACCTGCACTTCAGTGCCGATGGTACCAGGTTGTGGGTAGCGTTCAGCGGCGAGGGTGAGGGCGCGGTGCAACTGTTGAGAAGTTCCGACGGGGAGCTGAAATGGGAAAAGAATTTCGACGGCGATTCGGTCGAGGGTTTGGCGCTGAGTCGCGATGAGCAGACGCTGTTCGGAACCCTCGGGGACTCCGTGCACCGCTGGAACGCGCAGAACGGTGAGGAACTGGGTCAGTTAGGGGCAGAGGGCTACGGTCTCAACGCCATCGCAATAGGTCCAACCAGCGGCTTGCTGGTGGTGGGAACCTCTTTCGGGACGGTTCGGATGCTGGACCCATCCACCGGTACCGAGGTTGACCGCGCCCCGGCGCACAACGATGTCGTGTCGGCCCTTGCGTTCAGCGCTGACGGCAAGGTGTTCGCGAGCGGTTCTCACGACGGTGAGCTGAGGGTGTGGGAGGCATCCTCTTTCGGGCAGCAAGCCCAAGCGCCGGCCCGGCCGGCCGCGATCCGTAGCCTCAAGGTGAATGATCGGGCCAGACTCATCGCGACCGGTTCCGAGGGTGGAACCGTGCACCTTTGGGACCTGGACAGCGGGCGATTGCAACACAGCATGGTACATCCGCACCCGGAAACGCAACAACAATTCGCTGTTACTGCCGTCGCCTTCACCGCGGACGGCATGCTGCTTGCGGCAGGCGACGACGATGGTCAGGTCTTGGTCTGGGATTCCCGGAGCGGCGAAATCAAGGGACGACTGCGCGACCCCGAGGCTTGTGACGCGGTCAACTCAGTTGCATTCTCCCCCGACGGAAAGCTGATCGCTGCCGCCTGCATGGCCGGCAAGGCCGGCCTTTGGGATACTCAGAGCCAACGCCTGCTCAGGCGCTTTTCCGCGGCTGACGGTAGCCAACTGAATGCCGTCGCCTTCAGCGCGGACGGGTCCGGCATCATCGCGGCCGGCGGTGACGGTGCAATTCAACGCTGGGACCGCAAGTCCGGGCGCTTGTTGCTCGACAAGCGCGTGACAATAACGGGTTCCATCGCTGTGACCCTCGGCTCCGGTGGAAAACGCTGGGCAGCGGGTGATTTCGGCGGAGCGTGGAGCGGCGATCCGGATAGTGCAGAAGCGCCATTGCAGTTTGGAGAAGCCGGCAAGGCGTCGAGCGCGGTGGCATTGGATGGCGCCGACAGGTTGTTGGCGATCGGCTACGAAGGCGGCGCCGTCACGATCTGGGAGATCGCCGGTCGGCTCGCGCGACTGCGCGCCGAGACGAACTGTACCAGTGTCGCTGCGATGGGTTTCGATCAAGCGTCGAAATTGCTGGCGATCGGCTGCACGAACGGTGGCGTCCAAGTGTTCGACATCATTGATCGTCACCTGTCGGCGGACCATCAAACGGATGGTGCCGTACTCGCCCTGGAGGTTGACCGAGCGGATTCGCTGCTGGTCGGGGCGGTCGGCTCATACGTGGAAAGTGATCTGCGAAGCTGGGACTTGCACGATGGCTCCGAGGCCGGAATCAGTCAGCGTCTACCGCCCGTTTGGTCGGTCTCCCTATCCCAGGATGGCGAGCGACTGGCTGCCGTTGTCAATGAAGAAGGCATACAAACGTGGAACCTGGGAACACGCACGCAGGAACACCTCATCGCGACCGTCGGCAAGCCGACACAAGCGGCCTTTCATCCGGCTGGAGAGATGTTCGCCAGCGGCACCGATCAGGGGATCGTGCAACTCTGGGATGCTTCAACCGGTACGGAAGGGCAGCGTCTGGCGCCATTGCACGCGGCGGTTACCGGTTTGGCGTTCGATTCCAAAGGTACGTCACTTGCAATCGGTTTGAAGGACGGTACCGTCCGCATTTGGGAGAGGGATCTCGATCAACAATATGGCCTGAAGATCGACTATCCGGCGACTGCTGCCGCGCTGGCTTTCGGCCCCCAGGACACGCAGCTCACCGTCGGCTACTGGGACGGCAGCATCCGACGCTGGGACCTTTCCAGCCGCACGGTATCCGGTGAGTTCAATGGCCATAGCAAGGACATCAAGACCATCGCGATACACCCGCGCGTAGCGCTGTTGGCCAGCGGTTCCTGGGACACGACAATTCGCCTGTGGGACACCCGCAGCGGCACCGAACTGGCGCGCTTGATTGCCGATGGAACACCCGTGTTTTCAGTTCGCTTTCTGCGCGGCGGGAACTGGCTCGCCTCCGGTTCCGGGTCACTGGAAGGCGGATCGGGTACGGTTCGACTCTGGGACCTGCGTCCGTTCCACCTGCTCAATAACGGGACGGCGCCATCCCCGCGCGCGGCCTTGATCTCCGAGACACTGCAGCGGCTGTGGGGGCTCAGACTGAACGGGCTGGAGGTCGTACCTGAAACCTGGCACCGGCTCACACCGCGCGACAGCTACTACGTCGACCAACAGATCGACCTCGCCACGGAATTTCCCGCGTTGCAAGGCCGCATCTTCGATATCCGCCCCCTGCTGGACCCGCCGCCGCCCGGCAAGGACAAGCTGGATCAGTTCCTGGACTGGCTCGCCGAGCAGGAGCCGCGGCTGAGGCCCTGAGGCGGCCGGAGCGGGCGCCCGGGGCCCCTGTTCCCCCTATCGGCCATGCGGTAACATCCCGCCCACAGGCAGCGGACCGGACCCGCGGGCCAACTCGACCCCAGACCCCGAGCCCAGGACGCCAACATGGCCTATCTGCCCGCGGACCAATACGACTACGACCTCTTCATCAGCTTCAGCCATCGCGACAATGGCCTGCTGCCGGGGCAGGATCCGCACGAAGGCGGCTGGGTGGAGCGTTTCGCCCGCTTTCTCGAGGTCTGGCTGCGCGACAAGCGCGGGTTGAACGGGCTGAACGTCTGGCTCGACAAGCGGCGCCTGAGCGGTGCCACGCAGATCGACGACCGTATCCAGGGGGACCTGGGCCGCACCGGCCTGCTGCTGGTCCTGCACTCGCACAACTATCGCCAATCGGACTACTGCGAACAGGAACTGCGTTGGTTCCTGGACGCCGCCGCCCGCCAGCCCGCGGGCCTTGCCGTGAACAACGAGCGGCGGGTCTTCAATATCCTGATCAACAACATCCAGCACCAGGAATGGACCCAGGGCGGGCACTGGACGCATCCCCTGGGGGGCACGCTCGGCTTTCGCTTCCACGACGCGGCCGCAGACGACACCCAGGCCTTCGGCGACCCCATCGACCCCTCGGACCAGGCGGCCTACCGCGCGGCCATGAAGCCCATCGTCGATGCCGCCTACCGGCTGTTGAGCGGCTTCCCGCGGGAGCCCCAGGCCGCGGCCGCGGCGCCCTCGCCGACCGGTCCGCTGATATTCCTCGCCGACTGTCCGGACACGCGGGCCGGTCTGCGCAAGCGGCTGATCCAGGAGCTCGGCCCCCGCGCGCGCATCGCCGCCGCCGTCCCGCCCCCCTATCCCGGTGCCGAGCATGACCGCGCCGTCGCCGCGGCCCTGGCCCAGGCGGATCTCAGCATTCACCTGCTGGACCAGGTCCCCGGCCGGGACATGGACGACACCGCCGCGAGCTATCCGCGCCGCCAGGCGGACCTGGCGCGCGCCGGGGAGCGGCACGCACTCTTCTGGCTGCCCGACGGGCTGAACCTGGACGCGGTGGAGGACCCCGACCATCGGGACTGGCTGCGGGACCTGGTAACGGCCCCCCGCGGGTCCGGCGGCTACCAGGTCCTGCGCGGCAGCCCCGAGCGGCTGATCGCCGATGTCCTGGAGCAGATCCAGGGCCTCGCGCAGGTCCAGACCGGCGACCCGGGCGCCCGCACCCTGGTCGTCGACCCCCACCAGGTCGATCAGTTGGAGGGTCTGGAACTGGGCTTTCGCCTCCAGGAGCAGGCGCGCGCCGCGGCGCCCAACCTCTCGCTCCTCTTCACCCGCGACGCGACCGAGCCCGCGGAGCGTTGGGACGACTTCGAGCAGCTTGTGATCCGGGCGCACGACCTGGTGGTGCTCTTCGGCCGGGTGACCCCCCAGTGGGTCAAGCGTCGGGTCGAACGGGCCTTCAAGGTGACCGCGGCCCACCTGGGCGAGTCCCCGGGCCTGCGCAATATCTGGGTGCTGCTGCTGCCGCAGTGCCGCGGACGCGCGGCACTGCCGCCCCTGCCGCCCCTGATCCGGGTGCGGGTGCTGGACAACACCGCCTCCCCCCACATCGCCGACGCGACCCTGGGTCCGCTCCTGAGCGGCGGGGACGAGCCATGACCCCCCTGCCCGCCAACCCCTTCGTCGGCCTGCGCCCCTTCGAGCGCACCGACAGCCTCTATTACTTCGGCCGCGACGGGCAGGTCCGGGCACTGCTCGGCAAGCTCCACGAGAGCCGTTTCCTCGCGGTGGTCGGCAGCTCCGGCTGCGGCAAGTCGTCCCTGGTGCGCGCCGGACTGATCCCAGCCCTGGAGGCCGGCTTCCTGGTGCAGGAGCGCGACGCCTGGCGCATCGCCGCCTGCAAGCCCGGCGAGGCCCCGCTGCTGCATCTGGCGCAGGCCCTAAGGGAGGCCGCCAGCCTGCCGGGGGAGCGGGAGGCGGCCACGGACCTGGCCAGCCGCCTGCTGGAGCAGGGCCCCGAGGCCGCCATCGAGACCCTGGCCGCCGGGGCCCAGGCACCCGACACCAACATCCTGCTCCTGGTGGATCAGTTCGAGGAGCTGTTCCGCTTCGGCCTGGACGGGGCCGCCCCGGCGGCGCGGGCGGAGTCCGAGTCCTTCGTCGCACTCCTGCTGCGCCTGGCGGAGCAGGAGCGCCTGCCGGTCTACTGCGCCATCACCATGCGCTCGGACTTCATCGGCGACTGCGACGCCTACACCGGTCTGCCGGAGGCCATCAACCGCGGCCAGTTCCTGGTGCCGCGCCTGACCCGCGCCCAGCGCCGGGAGGCCATCGTCGGCCCGGTGCGGCTCACCGGCCAGCGCATCGCCCCGCGCCTGGTGGACCGGCTGTTGAACGAACGGCTCGATACCCGCGACGACCTGCCCATCCTGCAGCATGCCCTGCTGCGCTGCTGGGACCACTGGGCCGCGGCTGCAGAGGGGACGGCGGCGCCGGCACCCATCGACGACCCCGACTACGAGGCGATCGGCAGCATCCACGACGCCCTGAACCGCCACGCCGGCGAGGCCCTGGCCGAACTGGATGCGGCGGACCGCACCTTGGCTCGACGCCTTTTCCAGGCGCTGACCGAGGTGGATGCCCGCAACCGCCGCATCCGCCGCCCGGCGCGCCTGAGCGAGCTGGCCGCTGTCGCAGGTGTCGATCCCGAGCGCCTGTACCGCGTCACGGAACCCTTCCGTACCGCGGGCCGCAACTTCCTGGTCTTGTCCAGCGACCCCGACCCGCTGGTGGATATCTCCCACGAGAGCCTGATCAGCCAGTGGCAAACTCTGCGCCATTGGGTGGACCAGGAGGCCCTGAACGCCAAGGTGTACAGGCGCCTGGCGGATACCGCCGCACGCCATACCGCGGAGCAGCCGCGCTTCTATCGCGACGCCGACCTGAAGGAGGCGATGGGGTGGAAGTGGCGCCAGCGCCCCACCGCCGCCTGGGCCGAGCGCTATAGTCCCGGCTTTGCCCAGGCCATGGCCTTTCTGCGCGACAGTCGTCTCGTACGCAACCGGGAGCGGCGCGAGCGCCGACTGGCCGAGACCGAGCGGGCGCGGCTGCTGGAGGAGCGTGCGGCGCTGGCCGAACGGCAGGCGGATTGGGCGCGGGCAGTGACCGCGGAGACCGCGAGACTGCTCCTGGCCGCCAACATCAACCTCGCCAGCGCCTATGAAGAGAAGACAGTCGGTATCCTAAATCGGCCCGAGGCTAATCGCACGACCCGGGACTACCAGGAGGCCCTGCTCCAGGCGCTTCAGGCCCGGCGCCAGAAGGTTGGCGGTGCGGCCGCCCTGCGTCCCGTGACACTCGCCGCGCTGCATGCGGGGGCGCTTGATCGGGCCTTTGCGCAACGCTGGGCAGCGCCGAGCCCGAATCTTGGCAGTCCCATCTCGTCGGTCGCCTTCGGCCCCGACGGGCGCCTGCTCGCCAGCGCCTCCGGTGACCACACCGTGCGCCTGTGGGACCCGGTCACGGGGGCCAGGGTGCGCACCCTGGAGGGACATCAGGGGCCGGTTACCGCGGTCGCCTTCAGCCCCAACGGGCGCCTGCTCGCCAGCGCCTCCTGGGACAAGACCCTGCGCCTGTGGGACCCGGCCACGGGGGCCAGGGTGCGCACCCTGGAGGGGCATCAGGATCAGGTCAACGCGGTCGCGTTCAGCCCCGACGGGCGCTTGCTCGCCAGCGCCTCGCGGGACACGACGATGCGCCTGTGGGACCCGGCCACGGGGGCCACGGTGCGCACCCTAGAGGGGCATCAGGGGTTGCTCACCGCGGTCGCCTTCAGCCCCGACGGGCGCTTGCTCGCCAGCGCCTCGCGGGACACGACGATGCGCCTGTGGGACCCGGCCACGGGGGCCACGGTGCGCACCCTAGAGGGGCATCAGGGGTTGCTCACCGCGGTCGCCTTCAGCCCCGACGGGCGCTTGCTCGCCAGCGCCTCGCGGGACGAAACCGTGCGCCTGTGGGACCCGGACACGGGGGCCACGTTTCGTATCCTGGCGGCGAATCAGGGGTATGTCAACACGGTCGCTTTCAGCCCTGACGGGCGTGTACTCGCCAGCGCTTTGCAGGACAACACCGTGCGCCTGTGGGACCCGGCCACGGGGGCCACGGTATGCACCCTGCGCCTGGGGGACCCGGCCCCGGGGGCTACGGCGCACACCCTGGAGTGGTATCAGGTGGGGGTCAAGGTGGTCGCCTTCAGCCCCGACGGACGCCTGCTCGCCAGCGCCGCAGAGGACGGGACCGTGCGCCTGTGGGACCCGGCCACGGGGGCCACGGTGCGCACCCTGGAGGGGTATCAGAGTGGGGTCAACGCGGTCGCCTTCAGTCCCGACGGACGCCTGCTCGCCAGCGCCGCGGAGGACGAGACCGTGCGCCTGTGGGACCCGGCCACGGGGGCCAGGGTGCGCACCGTGGCGGGGCATCAGGGGCCGGTCCGCGCGGTCGCCATCAGCCCCGACGGGCGCCTGCTCGCCAGCGGCTCGGAGGACAACACCGTCCGCCTGTGGGACCCGGCCACGGGGGCCACGACGCGTACCCTGGCGGGGCATCAATCGATGGTTACTGCGGTCGCCTTCAGCCCCGACGGACGCCTGCTCGCCAGCGCCTCGCTGGACAACGCCGTGCGCCTGTGGGACCCGGCCACGGGGGCCACGGTGCGCACCCTGGCGGGGCATCAATCGATGGTTACTGCGGTCGCCTTCAGTCCCGACGGACGCCTGCTCGCCAGCGCCTCGTGGGACGGGACCGTGCGCCTTTGGGACCCGGCCACGGGGGCCACGGTGCGCACCCTGGATGAGGATCTGAGGTGGGTCCACTCGGTCGCCTTCAGCCTCGACGGACGCCTGCTCGCCAGCGGCGTGGAGGACAACACCGTGCGCCTGTGGGACCCGGCCACGGGGGCTACGGTGCGCACCCTGAAGGGGCACGAGGGGCGGGTCAACGCGGTCGCCTTCAGCCCAGACGGACGCCTGCTCGCCAGCGCCGCGGAGGGGGGGGGCGTGCGCCTGTGGGACCCGTCCACGGGGGGCGCGGTGCGCACCCTGGATGGGCACCAGGGTCGGGTCAACACGGTAACCTTCAGTCCCGACGGGCGACTGCTGGCAAGCGTTTCGGAGTCCAAGACCGTGCGCCTGTGGGACCCGGCCACGGGAGCACTCCTGCGTACTCTGGCGGGGCATCAGGGATCGGTCACCGCGCTCGCCTTCAGCCCCGCCGGGCGCCTGCTCGCCAGCGCCTCCGGTGACCACACCGTGCGCCTGTGGGACCCGACCCCGGTGGCTGCGGTACGCACCCTGGAGGGGCATCGGGACACGGTTACCGCGGTCGCCTTCAGCCCCGACGGGTGCCTGCTCGCTAGCGCCGCCGATGACAACACCGTACGCCTGTGGGACCCGGCCACGGTGGCCGCGGTGCGCACCCTGGAGGGGCATCAAGATAAGGTCAACGCGGTCGCGTTCAGCCCCGACGGACGCCTGATCGCCAGCGGCTCGGAGGACAAGACCGTGCGCCTGTGGGACCCGGCCACGGGGGCCACGGTGCGCACCCTGGCGGGGCATCAGGGGTCGGTCACCGCGGTCGCCTTCAGCACCGACGGGCGCCTGCTCGCCAGCGGCTCGGAGGACGCCACCGTGCGCCTGTGGGACCCGGCCACGGGGGCCACGGTGCGCACCCTGGAGGGACATCAGGGGTCGGTCAACGCGGTCGCCTTTAGTCCCGACGGGCGCCTGCTCGCCATTGCCGCGGGGGACGCCATGTACCTGCGGGACCCGGCAACGGGGGCCGCGGTACGCCCCCCGATGGAGCATTTAGTGACGGTCGTCGCGGTCGCCTTCAGCCCCGACGGGCGCTTGCTCGCCAGTGCCTGGGGCTCTTGGGTGCACCTGCGGGACCCGGCCACCGGTGCCACGATACGCATCCTAAAGGGGCCTCAGGGGCATCAGGATACGGTCAGAGCGGTCGCCTTCAGCCCCGACGGGCATCTGCTCGCCGTCGCTTCGCGGGACAAGACCGTGCGCCTGTGGGACCCGGCCACGGGGGCGACGGTGCGCTCCCTGCGCCTGGGGGACCCGGCCACGGGGGCCACGGTGCGCTCCCTGGATCGGTATCAGAAGGAGGTCAACGCGGTCGCCTTCAGCCCCGACGGGCGCCTGCTCGCCAGCGCCTTCTCGGACAAGACGGTGGGCCTGTGGGATCTGCGGGCCTGGTTGCGGCCGCCCTCGTTACTGCCGACTGACGATGCAGCCCCCTCCCCCCGCGCCGCCCTGATCTCCGAGGCCCTGCAACGCCTCTGGGGCCTGCGCGTCACCGGTCTCGACATCGTGCCGGATACCTGGAATTGGCTGTTCCCGCGCAACGGCTACTACGTCGACCAAGAGGTGACCATCGACGTCCGGCCCGCCGGCGCCACCGCGGACCCCAACAGCCAGCCGATCCCGCGCACCTTCGACATCCGCCCCCTGCTGGACCCGCCGCCGCCCGGCCAGGACAAGCTCGATCAGTTCCTCGATTGGCTCGCCGAGCAGGAGCCGCGGCTGAAGCCCTGAGGCTACCCGCCCGCGGCTGGTCTATCCTTGGAGTCTGAGTGCGCCGGTCCCGCCCGGCGCGGCCTTGTGACCACTGTCCGGAGAAACCCATGCCCAAGCCCCCGCTGCTGGTACACCTGATCTTTCACCCGGGCTCGCAGGACGCCCGCGCCCTGGCCCGGACCATCCACCAGGCACTGAACGCGAACCCGGCGGTGCCGGGACTGCGGGTGCCCACCGTCTTCTGCCCCACCGACGGGGTATCTCCGCCCGCGGCCTATGACTTGGACGAGGCCGAGCGCGACTTCGTGGTAGTGCTGGCCGACGCCAATGTGGTGGACCGCGACAGCGGCCCGGGGCGCACCTGGTCGAGCTTCATCGGGGACCTCTGGGAGGGCTGCGAAGCGTCCAACCGCCGCCGTTTCTTCCCGGTTCAGCTCGATGCCGACGCCTGGGGCTTCGATGATCGCCTGGACGGAACCAATTTCGTCCGCGCCTTCGCGCAGGCAGACCCGAAAACGCGCGACGAACTGGTGGTGCGGCGCCTGTTCATCGAACTGTGCCGGTTCCTCACCTGGTCGGCCCAGGACCTGAAAGGTGCCGGCGCGGCCCCGATCCAGTTGTTCCTGAGCCACACCAAGCTGGACATCGAGACCGAGCCCAAGGTCACCCGCGCCCTGATCGACTATCTGAACCACGAGCAGCCGGTGCATGCCTGGGTCGACGCCGGGGATATCGATGCCGGGTCGGCCTTTGCCGACTCCATCGAGCAGGGCATCAAGGACTCCTCCCTGCTCTGTGTCCTGACCGACAACTATTCGACCCGCGAATGGTGCCGCCGGGAGATCATCCTGGCCAAACGGCACCAGCGACCGGCGGCGGTGGTGGCCGCCTTCACCCGCCAGGAGGTGCGCAGCTTCCCCTATCTCGGCAACCTGCCGGTGCTGCGCTGGCCCTATATCCCGCCGGGGACCAACGAGGCGGACCAGGCGGCGATCAATCGCGCGGCAGCCGTCGCCGCGGTGGACCTGGTGCTGAAGGAGACCCTGCGGCACCTGCACGCCACCGCTGTGCTCTCCCGGGTGAAACAGGCGGGCGACCTGATCTCGGCCCGTCCGCCGGAACTGCTCTCCGTGGTCCAGGCCAAGGGCGCGGGCGCGGTGCTCTATTCGGACCCGCCGCTCGGTCAGGAGGAGTTGGAACTGCTGCGTGACGCAAGCACGGTCCCGAATACGACGCCACTGTCCAGATTGGCCGCCGAGCGCCCGCTCAAGGGTCGGCGGATCGCCCTGTCCATGTCGCAGAGCACGGATATCGCGCGCCACGGGTTCGACGACCTGCATTTACGCAATGCCATGGAGGAGATCTCCCGCTATCTGCTGCTCAAGGGCGCGACCCTGGTCTACGGCGGGAACCTGGGGAACGAGGGCTACACCCAGGTCCTGTTCGAGCTGGTGCGGGCACACCATAGCCTGGAGGGCATCGCCGGGGTCGAGCGGATCGTCAACCGCATCGGGTGGCCCCTGCCCTACGACCAGCAGGTGCGCGCCAAGTACAGCCGGGTCGCGACGCTGGAGCGTGTCGGACGACCGGCGGACCTGGACCAGTGTCCGGGCAAGGCAGTGGCCGATGCCGTCGAGGCCGCGCCCTATACCGAGAACCCATCCCCCGAGCACCGCTATTGTTGGGCGCGCGGCATGACCACCATGCGCGAGTCCCAGATGACGAAGGACAGCGCTATCGCGGCCCGCGTCATCCTGGGGGGCAAGTTCGGGCCGCCCGCGCAGGGGCCGGGGTCGGACGAGCCGTGGTATCTGGGCCGGCTACCCGGGGTCCTGGAAGAGGTGGCCCTGGCGGCGCGGGCCGGCCAGCCGGTCTTCCTGATCGGCGCCTTCGGCGGTGCGGCGGCCCTGGCGATCGACCTGGTGGAAGGCCGGGAGCGGCCCGAGGCGACCTGGGACTACCAGAGCCGTGCCCCCCAGGCCCCGGCGATGCGCGCACTCTACGAGCGGTGCGGACAGCCCTGGTGGGACTATCCCGAGATCGTCGAACTCCTGCGCAGCCGCGGACCCGCCGGCCTCAACCCGCTGCTCGACGCCGAGGAGAACCGCGAGCTGTTCCATACCCGCAACGTCTCGCGCATGGTGGAGTTGATCCTCATCGGCCTGGGTCGGCCCGGCGCCGGGGCTTAGGGGCGGGGCGGCGGGGCTTTGACCACCTGGAGTCCAAGGCTTCAGCCTTGGATGTCGATAGCCAAGGCTGCGGCGCACCGACCACCGGTCTGTGCGCCCCCGGTGCGACGGGCACTTGGGTGCGCCCCGGTGCCGGTTCCGGGCAACTGACTGTCAGAATACTTTACACTTTTACTTTGTTATTTCCGATGTCCTACGCTATCACTCTGATTAGTAAAATTATTGTTTTTTGGCGACTTTATTGCATTGATGCAAAGTGAGCGACGTCCATCCGGCGTCGAGCCACCAATTCGGCGAGCGACATGGGCGCCGATGCCCTGACAACCTTCGCGCCAGAGGGCTCACTATGCACACATTCAAGTCTTCCGCGTTCTTGACGAGCGGCCTGATCCTGGGCCTGCTGACGGGGCCCGCCGTGGCCACGGTGATCACCAGCACCTACGTCGGGACCTTCTCCAGCAACTTCGCAATCCCGAACGACCCCTCGGGTGTGACGCGCGGGGGCAAGTACGTCGTCAAGAGTTCCTTCGACACCAGCACGCTGCAACTCGTCACCGCGGCGACCGGCCAGACCGGCATCAACCAAAACACCTTGGTAGCGCCGCTCAACCAAGTGCCGGGCGCGGCCGGTGCGACCAACACCTACCAACTCTTCCTGCCGACCCAGGGCTACGGCATCCTGACCCAGACCGGACTGGATCACTTCGTCATCAGTGGGAGCACCGCCCAGACCGCCCAGATCCAGTTCTTCAACACCTGCACCGACGCGGCCACCTGTGCCGCCCAGTTCCGCGGCTTCGAGTTCGAGAGCAACTTCCTGCGCACCAACAGCCCGACCGACCCGGGGACGAGCGCGAACGGTCAGGTGGCGCGCGATCTGATCTTCGAGCAAATCACCCAGGACTCGAGTCTGAGCGGCACGACCGTGACCAGCTACCAGGTCAACCTCCTGGCGCCGGCCAATCTCCAGGGCTCGGTCCTGAACCCGGTGGTAACGGACGCCGGCACCCTGGACGTGCGCAGCCAGAGCAACCAGCTCGCCGGCGGCGCGGCCAATCCCGGGGTCTTCTTCGCCCCGGCGAACCCCGTCGTCGCCAAAGCGGGCGACACCGCGCTGGTCTACAGCGCTGGCCAGTTGAACGTCACCACCAACGGCGGCACCGCGCTCGTAACCGACACGGTGCAGCCCATCGTCCCCGGCCAGGTGCGCACCGCGCCCAGCAACCTCGACGCCCCGACGCGCCAGGCGGATAACGACCTGGGCGCCGGGCGCACGGACGGGGAGGACTTTCTGAGCTATGTCTGGACGGCGAACGGCAGCCAGCTGGCCGGCAACCTGAGCGGGACCCGCCGCAACCGGACGGTGGTCGGGGCCCCGTCCGCCTTCGCCGATAGCGGCACAGAGGGGCGCACGGTGGACAACGTCAACCGCACGGTGGCGATTGAGGACTCGGGCCTGCTGACGACGGTGGACACCAAGACCTTCGGGCTCACGGTGACCGAGGCCATGACGGGCTTCACCGATGCGGACTCGGTGAACGTCAGCTACCTGAACGCCCTGCCCAGCATCCTTACCGCGCAGGCGACGGCCCAGGTCAATGACCTGCTGTTCCAACTCGCCTTCGCCGACCCCGATCTGGCGGTCAACAACCTGATCCCGAACTTCGAGCAACTGACCGTGAAGATACTGGTAGGCCTGACGGACTTCACCGGCTTCTTCGGCAACCTGATTCAGAATGGCAGTCAGCTCGTCGATGCCGTGACCCTGTTCAACACCTTCGGCGCCGGCACCCATACCTTCGAGGTCCGGGTGTCGGATCGGGCGGTCCTGGCCGGCGGCGGCACCCTCGCCCCGGCGGCCCGCGACTTCCAGTTCGGCGTCGAAGGCGTTGAACTGACCCAGACCCCGGAGCCGGCGAGTCTGGCCCTGTTCGCCATCGGGGCCGTCGCCCTGGCGGGGCTCTCACGGCGGCGGCGCAGTGCCCCGCGGCCCGCCGGAATCAGTCTCCAGTGAGCCTTAATCCGGCAATTGCTCTCACAAAGACACAAAGAACACTAAGATGCCCGTCCAGAGGCGGGCACCCGACACGACACTGAACTGGAGGCCCCCGATGTCAGACCCCTTTATCGCGGAAGTGAAGCTCTTCAGCTTCGATTTCGCCCCGCGCGGCTGGGCGACCTGTGATGGGCAGGTGCTGCCCATCGCCCAGCACCAGGCACTGTTCGCCGTCCTCGGCACCACCTACGGCGGCAACGGGTCCCAGACCTTCGCCCTGCCGGACCTGCGCGGGCGCACCCCCATTCATGCAGGGCCCAGTCAGGGCGGGTCGAACCATCCGCTCGGGCAAGCGGCCGGTAAAGAGAACGATACGCTGACACTCGCGCAGTTGCCCGCCCACGGGCATGGCGGCCAAGGGACCAGCGCCACCCCGGGCGACACCACCCAGACGAACACCCTGCTGTGCGCGGTCGAGGGCGGGCGGCGCCCGATCACCCCCTATGGACCGGCGAGCGGCCTCACACCGCTGCACCCCGACTCGATCGCGAACGCCGGGGCCAACCAGGGCCACAACACCATGCAGCCCTTCCTGACCGTCAATTTCTGCATTGCGCTTACTGGGGTCTTCCCCGTGCGAGACTGATCCCTTCCCGGCCTTTTTGGAGGAGCTTGATCCATGTCCGATTCCTACATTGGCGAGATCCGTCTGTTCGCAGGCAACTTCGCCCCCGAGGGCTGGGCCTTCTGCGACGGGCAGCAACTGCCCATCGCGGAGTTCGATACCCTGTTCGCCCTGATCGGCACCGCCTACGGCGGCGACGGGCAGAGCAGCTTCGCCCTGCCGGACCTGCGCGGGCGGCTGCCCATCCACCAGGGCACCGGCCCCGGGCTGTCGCCGCGCACGCTCGGGGAGCCCGGCGGCGCTGAGGGCGTGGTCCTGACCGCGGCCCAGTTGCCCGCCCATCGGCACACCCTGTTCGCGTCCACGGGCCCGGCCACGTCGACCAACCCGTCCGGCAACGTCACGGCGACCGCGAGCGGCACCAACATCTACGGGGCGGGGGCGCCCAGCATACCCATGAGCGGACAAGCGACGACCCAGGCCGGCGATTCCCTGCCGCATCAGAATCTCATGCCCTACCTGTGCCTGAACTTCATCATTTCCCTGTTCGGGGTCTTCCCGCCGCGCCCCTGAGGAGCCGCCCATGTCCGATCCATTCATCGCTGAAATCCGCATCTTCGCGGGCAACTTCGCCCCCCGCGGCTGGGCCCTGTGCAACGGCCAGATCCTGCCGATCGCCCCGAATACGGCCCTGTTCTCGCTCCTGGGCACCACCTACGGGGGCGACGGACGCACCAACTTCGCGCTGCCGAACCTGCAGGGCCGCGCCCCCATGCACCCGGGCACCGGTCCCGGCCTCACGGCACGGGACCTGGGTGAAACGGGCGGGGTCGAGACCGTGACCCTGGCGGCCGCCGAACTGGCCGGGCACGCCCACGCGATGCAGGGGGTACCGAGCGCCGACCAGGCCAACCCGGACAGCGGCCATGGCCTGGGCAATGCCCCCATGTACCAGACCCCGGGCGCCCTGGTGCCGCTGGCGGCAGAGGCTGTCGGCCAGACCGGCAACAGCACCCCCAGTCCCCACAACAACATGCAGCCAAACCTGGCGATGAATTTCATCATCGCGCTGACCGGGATCTTCCCGCCGCGTTCCTGAGTATGAGCCCGGTACCCCCAGTCACCCGGCGCCCGGCCACATCCCTGGACCTGAAGTTCCTGTACCAGGTCTATGCCGATTCCCGGGCGCCGGAGATGGCCCTGGTCGCCGCCTGGGACGAGGCGCAGAAGGCGGCCTTTCTGCGCTCCCAGTTCGAGGCCCAGCACACCCACTACCACCGCCACTATCCGGACGCGCACTTCGACCTGATCCTCTTGGACGGGCAGCCGATCGGGCGCCTCTACGTCTGCCGCCTGGAGGACGAGTTGCGACTGATGGACATTGCGCTGCTCGCCGCGGCGCGCGGCCAGGGCATCGGCACCGCCCTGCTCGAGGAGCTGGTGCGTGAGGCGGACCAGTCGGAGTTGCCGATGAGCCTCTATGTGGAGGGGCACAATCCCGCCCGGCGGCTCTATCTGCGCCTCGCGTTCGTGGCCGCGGGCGAGGCCATCCCCTACCAGTTCATGCGCCGGGTTCGCGCCCCACCCGCTCAGGTGAAGGCGGCCTCGTAGCGCATCCCCTGCCCGTCCGGCCCAACTGGGACGAGAAACAGCTCCAGGCGGCCCAGGCTGTTGTGATCCATGACATAGGTGCGCTGCGGCAGAACGGGCAGCGCCGGACCGCGGAAGAGGACGCTGAAGGGCTGCCGACGCTGCGGCCCCGCGGCACCTGAGCCGTGTTCGGTCACCTCGATGAGCACGAGCGGGATCGCCCGGACCGCGCCCGGGACACCCGGATCGATGGTAAAGGTCTGGTTCAGACAGCGTGCGAACACTGTATGGTTCAGCGAGCTCTGGTCTTGCATCGGACTCTTCCTCTCATTGCCTGTCGGCGCATCAGTCCACCGTCAACCCATCCACCCGCTGAAACCCGCGCGGCAACGGCTTGCCGCGCCGCCCGCGTTCGCCTTGGTAGAGGTCCAAATCGGCGGGCTTGAGGGTAAAGGTCCGCTTGCCCGACGCAATGATGAGGCTGCCGCCCTCGCGCACCACCGCGGCGGCCACCAGCCAGTCCTGCCGCTCGGCGCCCTTGGCGGCGGGGATACTGATGATCTTGTTGCCCTTGCCGCGGGGCATCTCGGGCAGGTCGGAGACCGGGAAGACCAGCAGGTGGCCGCTGTTGGTGACGGCGGCCAGGCGGGGGTTGGGCAGGTCCGGGATCGGCATGGGCGGCAGCACCCGGGCGCCCGCGGGCAGGGTGAGCACCGCCTTGCCGCCCTTGGGCTTGGCGTAGAGTTCCTCCATCCGCACGATGAAACCGTAGCCGGCGTCGCTGGCGAGCAGCAACCGGGTCTGGGGGGGCTCGCCCAACACGGCGACGAAGCTCGCCCCCTTGGGCGGGTCGAGCCGCCCGGTCAGCGGCTCCCCCTGGCCGCGGGCCGACGGCAAGGTATGGGCCGGGAGGCAGTAGCTGCGCCCGGTGCTGTCCAGGAACACGGCAGTCTGATTGCTGCGCAGCCGGGCGGCGGTGAGGAACTGGTCGCCGGAGCGGTAGCTCAAGGCCACGGCGTCGATCTCGTGGCCCTTGGCGGCGCGCACCCAGCCCTTCTCGGACAGGACCACGGTCACCGGCTCGCTCGGGGAGACCTCGGTCTCGTCCAGGGCCGCGGCGGCGGTCCGCGCGACCAGGGGGGAGCGGCGCGCATCGCCGTACTTCGCCGCGTCGGCGATGATCTCATCGCGGATCAGGTGCTTCAGCCGGCCCTCGTCACCCAGGATGCCCTGGAGTTGGTCGCGCTCGGCGGCCAGTTCCGCCTGCTCGCCGCGGATCTTCATCTCCTCCAGGCGGGCGAGTTGGCGCAGCCGGGTGTTGAGGACGTATTCGGCCTGGGTGTCGCTGAGCGCGAAGCGCTCGATCAGCACCGGCTTGGGCTCGTCCTGGGTGCGGATGATGCGGATCACCTCGTCGATGTTGAGATAGGCGATCAGCAGGCCTTCCAACAGGTGCAGCCGGTCCAGGACCTTACCGAGCCGATGCTCCAGGCGGCGGCGCACGGTGGCGGTGCGAAAGGTCAGCCACTCGCTCAGGATTTCCTTGAGATCCATGACCCGCGGCCGACCGTTACCGGCCACCAGGTTCAGATTGACCCGGTAGCTGCGCTCAAGGTCCGTGGTGGCGAACAGATGCGACATGAGCCGCTCGATGTCCACCCGGTTGGAGCGCGGGACTATGACCAGACGGGTCGGGAACTCGTGGTCGGACTCGTCCCGGAAGTCCTCGATCATCGGCAGCTTCTTGGCGTTGAACTGGGCGGCGATCTGCTCCATCAGCCGCTCGCCCGAGACCTGATAGGGCAGCGCGGTGATGATGACATCCCCCTGCTCCACCTCGTAGCGGGCGCGCTGGCGCAGGCTCCCGTTGCCGGTCTCGTAGATCTTGAGGATCTCCGCGGGCGTCGTGATGATCTCACCGGCGGTCGGAAAATCAGGACCGGGGACATGGACGGTCAGGTCGGCGACCGTCGCGTCCGGGTGGTCGAGCAGGTGGATGCAGGCGCGCGCCACCTCGCGCAGGTTGTGGGAGGGGATGTCGGTCGCCATGCCGACCGCGATCCCGCTGGCCCCGTTGAGCAGCAGATTGGGCAGGCGCGCGGGCAGGAGTTTGGGCTCCTCCAGGGTCCCGTCGAAGTTGGGCTGCCAGTCCACCGTCCCCTGGTCCAGTTCGCCCAGCAGCAGCTCCGCGTAGGGCGTCAGGCGCGACTCGGTGTAGCGCATGGCTGCAAAGGACTTGGGGTTGTCCGGCGAGCCCCAGTTGCCCTGCCCGTCGATCAGCGGATAGCGGTAGCTGAAGGGCTGGGCCATCAGCACCATGGCCTCGTAGCAGGCGCTGTCCCCGTGCGGGTGGAACTTGCCCAGCACGTCGCCCACGGTGCGCGCCGACTTCTTGAACTTGGCCGCCGCCGAGAGGCCCAGCTCGGACATCGCGTAGAGGATGCGCCGCTGCACGGGCTTCAACCCATCGCCCACATAGGGCAGGGCGCGGTCCAAGATCACGTACATGGAGTAGTCCAGGTACGCCTTCTCGGTAAAAACGGCCAGGGGCTGGCGCTCCAGGCCCTCGGCGTTGTAGATCAGGGTGTCCGTCATGCTCAGTCCGGTGGGCGGGGGTCAGCCGTGCATGATGCGGCAAGCGGGGGCTGGGACCAAGGGGGGCGGGCAACGCGGACGCCGCGCGTCGTCTTGCGGACCTTGCCCTTCAGGCCAATCCCGGCTTCGCGGGGCACCCGCGGTGCCTGGTCGACCGGCACAACGACCCACGGGTGCCTATGGCAGCAACGATGATGATCAAAACTCCGCTGCTAGCGTATAATGGAACCATGGTCTTCATCGAACTGCCGATCTTCGTCCGCTGCGCCGACAGTCTCTTCTCGGATGAAGACCTCGCTGAACTGCAGCGCACGCTACTCAAAAACCCGGAGGCGGGGGACCTGATTCCCGGCGGTCGCGGTCTGCGCAAGTTAAGAATGCCACTGCCGGGGCGTGGAAAGCGCGGCGGTGCGCGAGTGATCTACTACCACTGGCTCAGCAAGGAGCAGTGCTATCTGGTCTATGCCTATGCCAAGAACGCGGCGGCCGACCTGAGCAAGGAACAACTGCACCGGCTGGCCACTGTCATTGATGAGGAGATAAATCATGGATAACCAGCAGTTTGACGAGTTGCTGGAGAGCGTCCGCGACATGGGTCGCCATATGCGCGGAGAGACCCTGGCCGAGGCGCGGGTGCGCGAGTTTCCGGAACCCGATGTCAAGCTGATCCGCGAGCGTACTGGGCTGAGCCAGACACGCTTTGCTTATCTGATCGGCGTCAAGCCCAAGACGCTGCAGAACTGGGAGCAGCATCGCGTGCGTCCGACCGGACCCGCGAGGGCGCTGCTGCGGATTGTCGAGGCCAACCCTGGTGCCTTGACCGCCCTGCACCCCTGAGGAGCAAGCCCCGCAACCGGAAAACTGACGATGATTGATCTTCACCGTACCATGTTCGACGGTAAAAGCGACGTTGCAGGAGACCACGCAGATGAGCGACGAGCCAACGGCACACGACTCCCAGGACGCGGAAGGGCTGAAGGACGTGTTCAGCGCTCAGGCGAGCGGCGCCCAAGAATCCGCCGACGACCGATCCGACCAGGACTGGATGGATGTAGCACAGCAGGTCTACGGCAAGGAATTCGAGAGCGCCCCCGACCTCAGCGGCGAGTTCAACGACCAGGCCGACGGCGAGTCGTCGCAGTCACAATCGGGGGAGTCGAGCGAGCGCGATACCGACCATGTGCGCCTCCGGAACGGGTACCGAGCGATCATAAAGGGTTTCTGGCGCGATATCGATGTCCCCCGGCCATACCACTGTCCCGTATTCGATGCGGGCGAGCATGAACAGGGGAAGCGTCTTGATGCGCACGAAAGGCTTGCGGTCCAGATAAGGGACCATATCGAAACAGCGCCGTTCGCCGTTAGCGAACTCGAGCAGCAGCTGATAGTCGGGCTGCGGTTGCACCGCGACGACATCGAGAAGCATGGAAGAATACCTCGTTACTTGAGCGGGTCGATGCGGAACAGCGTGTCGCCCGCGGTCGCCAGGTCCCAGTTGGCCAACAACTCGTCACGATGGATCTCGATCCACGCCTGCACCAAGCGCAACTGCCGACGCGGCAGCTCCCCATCGAGCAGCGAGGCGTCATCGATCGCGATAGACGCATTTGCGCCCTGGTAACGGGCATGGATGTGCGGACGATGATGGCGGTCGTTGTCCTCGAAGAACATCAGGATCACGATGCCGTAAAACATGCTGATGGTCGGCATTTCAAAGGGTTCCTGGTTATGTGTCGTCAAGCGAGACGGGGTTTGAAACGTCGCCTCGAACGTTCAGGGCCTTGCAGACAGTGTAAAGGCCAGTAGCAACTTCGGCGTCCGAAACGTTCTGGACGGGGCGAATACCCCGTCCGGCCTGGAGAACGTTCCGGCCTGCAAGACCGCCTTCGCCCTCCGCTCCCTCGCACAACCAGCCCTCCGCCCACGGGCGCAACGCCGGGCCTCAGCAAGCCGCCCCCACGGCCAAGGAAACCCTTGCATCCTTACCCTCCCCCGCTCCAGCCCCTGCCTAATACCCAGGAGTACCAGCGTCCATGCCCAGGGTGGCAGGCGCCCTCGCCCTGCTCTCGCCCATCACCGTACTGGCCGCCGAGACGGCGCCGCAGTTCAAACTGACCGCCCACCTAGTCGGGCTGGCGGTACTCCTAGTCTTCATCCTGGCCTACGTGGCGGTGATGGTGGAGGAGTTCCTGCACCTGCGCAAGTCCAAACCGATGGTGCTCGCCGCCGGTCTGATCTGGCCATGCTCGCCTATGTCTCAGCCCTACAGGGGGCGCCCCTGGCGGCGGAGCAGGCGGTACGCCACGCCTTGCTGGACGTCGCCGGCCTGATCCTGTTCCTGCTGGTGGCGATGACCTATATCAACGCCCTGGCGGGGTACTTCCAGTTTTTCGGTTATTACCTGCGTATGACCCATGGCCGTTGGCAATATCGCGATGGCGACCGCGCTACCGTGGTCGGCGACATGACGCCCTTCGATGTCTTCAATCCGGACGTATGTCGCGGGTTGCCCTGCCCGCGACTCCGTTGTACCCTCATTTTCGCGTAGTGTGTAGAGAGTAATCCAGTGCTGTACCGCTGGAAGGCGAAAGCCCCATAGGGTGTATCAGACCCCATGAGGCTTTCTTGGTGTAAACCTGTTCTGCAGAGGCAGACGGATGGCTTACGGCAGGCGCCTAAAAGCTTACCCGGACGCCTCCTGCAGGACAAGACTATTTGTATGCTGGAGGTTCCCATGACCGCTGTACAAACCCTGCAGTTGACCGCCGCGGTGCTAACGCTCGCTGCCGTCCTCTTGCAGATCTTCCACCGCTGACGTGGACGCGGGGGCACGGATGCCCCTGTTGATCAGACAAGTTCTACCGCAGGTATCCCCGATCTACTGCAACCAGTTGCAGTAGATCGGGGATGCCCGCCTTCGGCTGGACTCACGCACAAAAAAGGCGGCTCGCGCCGCCTTTTTCAGTTCCACGAAGTCCGCGGTTACCCGCCCATGCCACCCAGGGCGTAGGGTACGAGGGGAACGAGGCAGATGGCGACAGCCATCCACATGGCGGTGTTGGTCTTGGAACGCAGCGTCGCGTCACTCATGTCAGTAACCTCAAGTCAGATGGCTGAGCCGTGTCTGTGGTTCGTGTAGCAAGCTGGACCAGGGGTTGCGGGGGTCGATCCGGGAGGATCAGCACTCCGACTCCTTGTCGCCTGCCTACGGTTTGAACTATAGGTTGCGCCGGCGAAAAGCTGAAATCGTTATTTCCTACCATAACGATCAGATATTGGCGAGACCGAACCGGACGCGGGTCGGACACCGCGACTGCGGCCGGTTCATGCCTCCGCCCTGGCCCCCACACTGTCGGCTTTGGTCAAGGCTGTTGCGGACCCTCCGGCGTCTGGTGCAAACATCGGGTCGGGTCCATCTGGTCCGTCGCGGACAGCCCACGGCGCAGGGCACCGGCACCAAAGCGGGCGTGGATACGCTCGACCGCGACCGTGAGACGCCGCTCCCTCTCGCTGTCCGCGGGGCGCGCAGGCCCTTCGTCGAACAGGTCCGGCTGGACCGGCTCCGGGGTCCCCAGATCGCTGATCCCCAGACCGATCAGGCGCACGGGCTTACCCTGCCAGCGACCCGTCTCGTAGAGCGACCAGGCGGCGGCGAACAGGGTGCGGGCGTCATCGCTGCGCCGCGGGAGTCGCCGCTGCCGGGTATGGGTCTCGAAGCCGCGGAAGCGGATCTTCAGCGTCACGGTGCGCCCCGCGATCCCCTCCTGCCGGGCCGCCGCGGCGACCTCGGCCGCCAGGCCGCGCAGGGTGTCGCGCAGGACCTGGGGATCAACCACGTCCACCCCGAAGGTGGTCTCCTTGGAGAGTGACTTGCGGGCGGCGCACTCCCCGACCCGATCGGAGGCGATGCCCCGCGCCTGCTGATAAAGGCTGGCGGCGGCGCGGGGCCCCAACTCGGCCTGCAACCGGGTGAGCGACAACCGACGCAGGTCCGCGACGGTGCGCAGTCCAAGCCGCGTGAGCAGGGGCAGGGTCCGGCGGCCGACCCCGCGCAGGACGCCGACCGGCTGCCCGCCCAGGAAGTCCAGCACCCGCTCCGGGGGCACGACGATCAACCCGTCCGGCTTGCCGAAGTCCGAGGCGATCTTGGCCACCAGCCGGTTCGGGCCGATCCCGACCGAGGCGGTCAGGTCGACCGCGGCGCGGATCGCTTCCTTGATCCGCCGACCGATGGTCTCCGGCGGGCCGACCAGGTGCCCGAGCCCGCTCACGTCGAGAAAGGCCTCGTCGATGGAGATCGCCTCCACCACCGGGGCACAGGCGGCCATGACCGCGCGAATCTGGCGGGCGACCTCCAGGTAATGCGCCATGCGCGGGCGCAGGTAGACCGCGTCCGGACAGCGCCGGTGGGCCTCGTTGATCGGCATGGCCGAGTGGATGCCGAAGCGCCGGGCCTCGTAGGAGCAGGTGGCCACCACCCCGCGCCCGCCGGGCTGGGCGCCGACCACCACCGGGCGTCCCCGCAGGGTCGGGTCGTCGCGCTGCTCGACCGCGGCGTAGAAGGCGTCCATGTCCAGGTGCATGACCCAGCGCGGGGTTGCGGTGCTCATGATCCTGGCGCTCGATTTGGTGACGGCAAGCGGCATCCTGCCGGAAGCTGCGGCTCGGACGGCTGGCGATAGCCCGCGGCTGGGTCTAGACTCGGGATCATCCCGCGCCCGGTTTCGCCACAGATACCATGAATCCGCCCCTGAAAAAACTCCCGATCGGCATCCAGACCTTCAGCGAGATCATCACCGAGGGTTACACCTATGTCGACAAGACGGCGCACGCCCTGGCCCTGGCGAACGGGGGCAAATACTACTTTCTGTCGCGCCCGCGCCGCTTCGGCAAGAGCCTGTTCCTGGATACGCTCAAGGAGTTGTTCGAGGGCAGCGAGGCCCTGTTCCGGGGGCTCGACATCCACCCCCATTGGGACTGGTCGCGCCGCCACCCGGTGATCCGGCTCGATTTTGCCGGGGGGGTGGTGCAGAGCCCCGAGGGTCTGGATGAAACGATCCACGAGTTGCTGGGCTTCAATCAGCGTCGCCTGGGTATCCACTGCGAGGCCGCCAGTATCGCCGGCCGCTTTGCCGAGTTGATCATCCGCGCCCATGAGGCCGGCGGCCGGCGGGTGGTCATCCTGGTCGACGAGTACGACAAGCCGATCCTCGACAGCATCGAGCATCCGGGGCGGATCGCGGTGCTGCGCGAGGGGCTGAAAAACCTCTACTCGACCATGAAGACACAGGATGCCCATATCCAGTTCGTCCTCATGACCGGAGTGACGAAGTTCAGCAAAGTCAGCCTGTTTTCCGGGTTGAATCAACTCAACGATCTGACGCTGGATGCCCGGGTCGCCACCCTCTGCGGCTACACCCAGGCGGACCTTGCGACTACCTTTGGCGGGCATCTGGCCGGGGTCGACTGGGACCGGCTCAAACGCTGGTACAACGGCTACAACTTTCTCGGTGAGTCGGTCTACAACCCATTCGATATCCTGCTGTTCATCGACAAGGGCCAGGTATACCGCAACTACTGGTTCGAGACCGGCAGTCCAAGCTTTCTGCTCAAGCTGTTGCAGCGCCGACAGACCTTCCTGCCGGCGCTCGAGGGGGTCGAGGCCAGCGAGGAAATCCTGGACTCGTTCGACATCGAACGCATCGACCCCGTGACGCTGCTGTTTCAGACCGGCTATCTGACCATCGACCAGGCCCGCCAGGCCTTCGACCAATGGCTGTTCAAACTGCGCGTTCCCAACCAGGAGGTACGCCAGGCGCTCGCCAACCACCTGGTCGACGCCTATACGGGTCGCCTGCCGAGCGAACGCCTGAATTGGCAGAAGGCCATCTACGACCCCTTGACGCAAGGTGACGTCGCCGGCCTGATCGCCGCCATCCAGCGACTGTTCGCCGGCATCCCCTGGCGCAACTTTACCGGCAACGACCTGCCCGAGGCCGAGGGCTATTACGCCAGTGTGCTCTATGCCTTCTTCGCCAGCCTCAATGCCGAGATCATTCCCGAGGATGTGAGCAACCAGGGTCAGGTGGACCTGACCATCAAGCTGGCCGACTATATCTATGTCATCGAGATCAAGCTGGCACCGCGCCAGGCCCGGCGCCCGCCGACGGCGCCGGAATCAATCGGGGATGAGGGCGCGCCGGAGCCGGCGCGGGACGGCGCCGCCAACCCGGCCCTGGCGCAGCTTCGCGCCCGCGGCTATAGCGACAAATACCGCGGCCTGCCGGGCAAGGGCCTGTTCGAGGTCGGGCTGGTGTTCGAGCGGCGGGCGCGCAATCTGGTGCAGGCCCATTGGTGTGCGGTGAACCTGGAAAGAGGAATCATCCACAGATGAACACAGATGAACACAGATTATTCATTGTCTTACGCTTGGTCGGGGGCTCACCTTGCAGGAGATTGCGACAGTAGCGATAAGCACATGATAATTTAGAGAAAATCATCATCTTCATCTGTGTTCATCTGTGGATTTTAGCAAGCTTGGCGCATTGACGTGAAACCTGCTCTCGCCGGGGTCAACCCGCCAGATCGGTCGGGGTGTCGGGCCGCGAGCGCGGCTTGCGCCGCCGGCTGGTGATGGCCGGGACCGCGTCCTGGACCTCGATGACGCGCATCGCCCGCTCCTCGCCCAGCAGTTCGCGCTTGGCGATCAGCTTCTCCTGGCGGACCCGCACGCCGTAGCCCAGGGCCGCGCCCCCGGCGGAGGCGATGGTGAGCAGCCCCAGCGTGATGAACTGGGTGAGCATCATCGTCAGCCCCAGGCTCACGGCACCGCCGACCACTACCGCGGATTTCAGGCTCATGCCCGCGCCCAGACCGCGCGCCGCCTTGAGGCTGCTGCGGACCTCCTTGATCCGCTGCTGCTCGGCCTTGAGGCGCAGTTGCTCGCGCTCTTTGGAGAAGCGCTCGGCGGCGCGGGCGACCACATGGTGGCGGCCGGCACCGGCGATGGTGCTGAACCAGAAGGCGGCCATGGTACCCACCGCAACCCCGACGGCGGCGAAGAGCGGCCAGGTGGTCTGCCAATCCGTGCGCAACGCGGTATAGACCAGGAGCCCGGTCACCCCCTGGAGCAGGAAGATGCCGAGCAGGTAACGCAGCAGGGTGGAGAGACTGGTGATGGTCATGAGCGGCGGACTGCCTTCTTGGGGGCGCGTTTGCGCACTGCGGGGGTGGGGCCGGCGGCCTGGGTTGCGGGCTGGGGGCCGGACTGGGCCGCCGGCTGATCGGGGGACGCGGACTCGCCCGGAGTCGACCCGGCCGCGGCCGGCGCCGTGGCGTCCTGGGGCTTGGGGACGAGGGGGTCGCCGAGGCGGAAGACCCAGGCGTCCTTGAGCGCCGGGCTCAGTTCTTCGGTCGCGACCTTGCGGCTGAAGAGCCCGAGCAGGCGCTCGCGGATGGCGGCGAGTCCCTCCGGCCGGCCCTGCTGTTCGGCCGGGATGGGCCGGTCATAGGCGTCGACCACGGCATAGAGATACTCGGCGCCCAGGCCCGAGAGGTCGCTCACCAGGCGCGGGGCGGCTTGGCTGGTGGGCAGCAGGCGCGGCTCCAGGCCGGAGATCAGGAAGGGCCCGGGCAACGTCTCCAGGCGCCGGGCCAGGTCCGGTTGATTGCTGCGCCGCAGGTATTGGATCAGGTCCTGGCGGATGGCCGCGGAGAACTCGGGCCCGGTCTGCTCGCTCAGCTTGGCCTCCTTGCGGTCCGGCCGGATGGCGATCAGGAAGGCGTGGGCCTCGGCGCGGGGTCCGCGGGCGCCCTGCTCGCCCGCCAGGACATAGGTTTCGATCACCCGCAGCAACTCCGCGTAGCGGGCGCGGTCGGCGTCCTTGGCGGGATCGAAGCCGGCGCCCAGGAGGACGAAGGTATAGACGCCATAACCCGGGGTGGCGTTGCTGTAGAGGGTGTTGATGGCGGTAGCGGTCGCGACCCCGGACTCGGCCCCGCGCGAGGGGAAATAGGCCATGGCATAGGCCAGAGAGCCGGCGTCGCCGGTCGGCTCGGAGCGCTGGAGCGGCGACACCAGGTCCCGGTTCAGGCCGCTGGAGGCGGCCGCCCGGATGGTCCCCTCGGCCCGCGGACCGCCCAGGAACAAAGCGCGATTGACCACCGCCGACACCACCTCGTTGCCGCCCTGGGCGACCAGCTCGCGCACCACCTCGGCGAGCGAGCCGCAATCGCCCTGGATCAGGGCCTCGGTGGCGAAGGCCGGGTCCGCGTTGGACAGGAAGAGGTCAGTCACCAGGGGCGCCAGATAGTCCTTTTGCTTGCCAAGCCGGGCCGAGCCACAGATCAAGGCGACCTCCCGGCGCAAATCCGGCAGGTCTGGACTGAAGGGGGTGAAGGCCGGACTGCCCTGCCCCACCGCGACCGGTTGCTGCGCCGGTGGGTTCAGGCCCAGGACCTCGCCCGTGGTGCGCCACTGGGGCTCGGGCGGTGTGACCAGGTCCGGGGCCGGGGCCGCGGCCTTGGGGGCACCCTGGACCTTGGACGGCGCCGACCCTGGTGTCGGTTGACCGGTCCGGGCGCCCTCCTTGGCCGCCGCGACGGCGGGCGCGGCGGGCGCGGGGGCGCTCTTGGAACCGCCGCCGAAGGACCCAAGCGCGGCGCAACCGCTCAAGACCGACAACACACACAGGCCCGCCAGCACACGCCGGAAACGGCGCCCGGCCGGGCCCTCGGCAGACTGATCGCATCGTTTACGGGGCTGGTTCACGTCATCTTGGTCCCTGGTGGTGCTCAACCTTTCATGATAGCGGATCGGCGGGGCCGCGACCTGCGGAGTCGTAGGATGGGCAAAGCGCAGCGTGCCCATCCTCCAGGCCTGGACGCGACCCGGATGGGCACGCCCGAGCGACGCCACGACAGGTCCGGACCGTCGCGCGCGGGCTTTGCCCATCCTACGGCGTTCGCGCGGCCACATCACAGTCTGGATCGGGCCCGGATCAGGCCCCGCCCTGCCCCTCACGCTGCGCGATGAAGGCCAGCGCGCGGTCGAGACGGCGCAGCGTCGCCTCCTTGCCCACCAGTTGCAGGGTGACGTCGATCCCCGGCGAGGCGGCCCGCCCGACGATCGCCACCCGCAGCGGCTGGGCGACCTTGCCGAGTTTCTCGTCCAGTTCCTCCGCCACCCGCTCCACCGCCCGGTGCAGGGACTCCGGGGTCCAGTCCTCCAGCGCCATCATCTCGAAGGCCGCGCGCAGGCGGGTCAGGGCCTCGCGGGCGACCGGACGCAGGTGCTTCTTGGCCGCGTCGGGATCGTAGTCGGCAAAGTCCTCATAACAGAAGGCGCTGATCGCGGCCAATTCCACCAGGGTCTTGGCGCGGGCCGCCTGGGCCGCGACCACCAGTTCCGGGTCCGGTCCCTGGGTGGGGTCGATGCCCAGCGCGCCCAAGTGGGTGCGCAGCAGGTTGGCGACCCGCGCCGGGTCCGCGAGCTTGAGATATTCCTGATTGAGCCAATCGAGCTTGTCGGTGTTGAAGCTGGAGGCGGCCTTGTTCACGTCCGTGATGTCGAACAGGGCGATCATCTCGTCCAGGCTGAAGACCTCCTGGTCGCCGTGTGACCAGCCCAGGCGCACCAAATAGTTGAGCAGGGCCTCCGGCAGGTAGCCCGCGTCCCGGTAGGCGATGACACTGACCGCCCCGTGGCGCTTGGACAGCCGCGCCCCGTCGTCGCCCAGGATCATGGGGACATGGGCGTACTGCGGCGGCTCCACCCCCAGCGCGCGCAGGATGTTGATCTGGCGCGGGGTGTTGTTGATGTGGTCGTCCCCGCGGATGACGTGGCTGATGGCCATGTCGGCATCGTCCACCACCACCGCGAGGTTGTAGGTGGGCGAGCCGTCGGTGCGGCGGATGATCAGGTCATCGAGTTCGGTGTTGCTGAAGACCATCCGGCCGCGGATCAGGTCGTCCACCACCACCGCGCCCTCGAGCGGGTTGCGGAAGCGGATCACATGGGGGCTCGCCGGGTCGATCGCGCGGGCCCGGCAATGCCCGTCATAGCGCGGCTTCTGCTTGTCGGCCATCTGCTGCTCGCGCAGCCCGTCCAGGCGCTCCTTGGGACAGTCGCAGCGGTAGGCCAGATCGCGCGACAACAGTTCCAGGATCACGGCGTTATACCGGTCGAAGCGCTCGGTCTGATAGAAGGGCCCCTCGTCGTAGTCCAGGCCCAGCCAGCTCATGCCCTCCAGGATCGCGTTCACGGACTCCGCGCTGGAGCGCTCCAGGTCCGTGTCCTCGATCCGCAGCACGAACCGCCCCCCATGCTTGCGGGCGTGCAGATAGCAGAAGAGCGCGGTGCGGGCACCACCGACGTGCAGATAACCGGTGGGGGACGGGGCGAAACGGGTACGGACGGTCATGGTCGCGCGGGACTTCCTGGGCAGGGGACAGGCTGAAGATTCTACCAGAGCCGCGGCCACACCCGGGGGCGGCGCGGGGGCGGGACCCGGCGAGGAGTCCAGGCGCCATCACAACGGAACAGTCTGAAGACCTTTCCTGGTCGCGTTCACCGCGAGCGTCGCATCCGTGGTGACCAGATGGGTCGCGCCGACCTCCAGCGCCACTGCCAAATGTAGGGAATCGCCCGCGCGCAGGCCGCTGTCGGCATCCCGCACCATGCGCGCGGCCTCCTCGAACGCCATGCGGGTGACCGGGATCAAGCGTAACCCGGTTCCACAGAAGGCCTTGAATTCGCTCCACAGGACCTGCGCATCTTCAGCCTTGATTTCGCCTCGCCGTTGCTTGAGCGAGAGAGCACTGGCGAACTCCGTCAGGATCCAGTCCGCGGCGACGACCTGCTCGGCGCAAGCGCCAAACCAGGCCACAACCTGCTCGCTCGCCGATTCCGGAACGAACAGTGCAACCGCCGCACTGGTGTCGAGATAGACCACATCAGTACCGCTCGTCCTGACGCATCGCTTCGACGCTCGTCGCGGTCATCGGCAAAGCGGCCCGCAACCGCGCCATGCGCTCCAGAAAGGCCGTCTTGTCGAAGCGCTGCATCGGACTGAGTCGGATCTCGCCCATGGCCGTCACCTGCGCCTCCAACTCGTCACCTTCCTTGAGACCCGCCGCCCGCAGATAGTCGACCGGCAACCGAACGGCCAGACTGTTGCCCCACTTGGCCACTTGTAATCGCATGGGAAGCTCGTTGGATATACAGGTCTCTACAGTGTAGGCGGTAGACCTCGAAATGCAACCGCCCTTGATGGGCGGCGCCCTACCCCATCCGATGCCGGAACAGCCACCCCGCCGCCCCCAGGGTGGCGAGCGCGATCAGGGCCAGGGGCCACATCTGTCCCCACAGCAGGTCGAAGCCGGCCCCCTCCAGAAAGACCCCGCGCAGGATCACCAGATAGTAGCGCAGCGGATCGACCAGGGTGAGTGCCTGGACCGTCGGGGTCATATTGGCGATCGGGGTCGCGAACCCGGACAGCACCACCGCCGGCACCATGAACAGAAAGGCCCCGAGCAGGGCCTGCTGCAGGGTAAGCGCCAGCGAGGAGATCGCGAGCCCCACCCCGACCGCCGCCAGCACGAAGAGGCCGATCCCCAGATAAAGCACCCAGAGTTCGCCCTGCAACGGCACCCCGAACCAGTAGACCGCGAGCACCACGACCAGCGACGCCTCGAAGACCCCGATCACGAACCCCGGCATGGCCTTGCCGATCAGGATCTCGAGCGGCCGCAGCGGCGTCACCAGCAGTTGATCGAAGGTGCCCTGCTCGCGCTCGCGCGCCACCGACAGGGCCGTCACCATCATGGTCACCACCAGGGTCAGCAGGCCCACCAACCCGGAGACGAAGAACCAGCGGCTCTCCAGGTTGGGGTTGTACCAGGCGCGCGGCACCAGGCGCACGGGGGGGCCGGCACGTCCGTGAGCGGCCATCCAGTCCTGATTGAACTGGTTGACGATCTGGTTCACGTCGTTCAACGCCACCTGGGCGCTGTTGGAATTACGCCCGTCGATCAACACCTGCACCGGCGCCGTGCGTCCACTGGCCAGGTCCGCGGTAAAGCGTGGACCCAACTGCACCACCAGCATCACCTGGCGGGCGTCGATCAGCCCGGCAATCTCGCCCTGGCGGCTGATGTGCCCGGCCAGTTCAAAGGTGGGCGAACCCGCAAAGCGCGCCAGCAGATCGCGCGCCGCATAACCCTGATCCCGATCATAGACGGCATAGGGCACGGCATTGAGATCGAAGGACGCGGCATAGCCGAACACCAGCAATTGGATCAGCGGCGGGATGATCACCACCATGCGGCTGCGCTTGTCCTTGAACAGCACGAGGAATTCCTTGATCGTCAGGGCCAGGATATGATCAAGCATATTCGTCGTCAAAGAATTATTCGTCCGCAAATGAACGCAAATGAACGCAAAACAACAGGTGGCCGGCGCCCTCAGTTGCACACAGCAGAATCCCGAGCTCTAAAAGGCCGTGATCTTGGGCAGCGCAGGACAACCGCCCAATTGTGGCGCGACTCACCAGCATTCTTTTCGTATTTGCGTTCATTTGCGTTCATTTGCGGACACACATCTTCTTGCATCTCTCACTCCAGACGCTTGCTGAGCAGCCGCCGACTCAGACCCAGGAAAAAGACCGCCATCAGCGCCAGGGCCGCGGCATTGGGCAGGATCACGGCCCACACATCGCCGGCCAGGAACAGGCTCTGGACGATAGCGACGAAATAGCGCGCCGCCACCAGGTGGGTGATGAAGCGGATCACCGCGGGCATGCTGCCCAGGTCGAACAGAAAGCCGGACAGCAGGAAGGCAGGCAGAAAGGTGGCGAGGATGGCGACCATGCCGGCCACGAACTGGTTCCTGGTGACGATGGAGATCAGGAGCCCCATCCCCAGCGCGGTGAGCAGAAAGAGGGTCGAGCACAGGGTCAGCACCCAGACCGACCCGCGCAGCGGCACCCCGAACAGAAACACCGCCATCAGCACCGACAGCAGCATCCCGCCCATGCCCAGCACGAAATACGGCAGGATCTTGCCCATCAGGATCTCGCCGATGGTCACCGGGGTGACCAACAGGGCTTCCAGGGTCCCGCGCTCCCACTCCCGGGCAAAGACCAGGGCCGTCAGCAGGGCCCCCACCAGGGTCATGTTCACCACCAGCAGCCCCGGCACCAGGTAATTGCGGCTCTGGAGTTCCGGGTTGAACCAGACGCGGGGCTCGGCCGTTACCGGGTTGGTGAAGGCCGTGCCCTGGGCCGCCAACTGGCCCTGCAGCCAGTTCGCCCAGACCCCCTGGACATAACCCTCCAGCAGGCGCGCCGAGTTGGCGTCCACCCCGTTGACGATCAACTGGATCGGCGCCTCGCCCTCCCCCTTGAGCCGCCGCGCAAAGTCCGCGGACAGCACCAGGAGCCCATTGACCGCATGAGCATCCAGGGCCGCTCGCCCCGCCTGCCGGGTCGCAAAGACCCGCGGGGCGAAATAGACCGAGTGCTCGAAGGCCCCCAGAAAGGACGCCGTCTCCGCCCCCGGCTGCTCGATGACCAGCCCGACCGGGACCAGGCGCGAATCGAGCGACACCCCATAACCGAAGAGCAGCAGCAGCACCGCCGGCAGGACAAAGGCGATGGCGATGCTCGAGGGGTCGCGCAGGATCTGGAGCGACTCCTTGCGCAGGAGGCCCGGCAGGCGGCGGTTGGGGCGGATGCTCATCATCCTGGTTTACTCTGGTGGGACCGCGATCATAGCAGGGTCATGCCGGGTTGCCATGACAGAACAGCCGTTTGGGCATGTCGTCAGGGTCGGCCCCGGCGCTGCCCTGTCCAGCGGGCGAGTGCCCCGAAGCCCTGTCGGCGTAAACTCGTGCCGACTTGGCGCCGGCCGCCGCGGCCAGTGTGATACTCTCGGTCTTGTGAGCGACATAGAGCGCATTGTTGTCGATACCAACGTCTTCGTCGGCGCTTGCCTTGGCGCCGGGGCGTCCACGGTCCTGCTCGCCGAGGCCGACGCGCAGACCCGGTTTCGCCTGCGTGCGCAACGGGGTGCCGGACGGGAGGCGCGTGGCCTGGAATTGCTCGACCAGGCCGCCGGCCGCGGCGCGGCATGCTGACTGCCTTGGGACCCGATCCGGCGGTTACTTGCGGGAACGCCCGTCGATTGGCCCCGGATGAGACGGTGGTCTTTCCGTTGGCATCGGTGCGCGGCCCGCGCGGGGTCACTGAGTGCCCTCGTCGAAGGTCAGCGCCCGGACATCGCGCGCGCCGTGCACCACGCGCACGATGATGACTTCCTCGTCGGTGAGGCGGTAATACAGCACGTAGTCGCGGTGGAAATGCGCCCGCAACCCCGGGGCCAGACGCTCGCGGCGCGGGCCAATCTCCGGATGCGCCTGGACAGTCGCAAAACGTCCCTCGATCTCGCGGATCAACTTCGAGGCGGCCCGACGATTGTCCTGGGCAATGAAGCACCAGATGTCGATGAGATCCTGCTCGGCGCTGTCGGTTATGCGCAGGCGTCGCGAACCGCTAATTGTTCCTCTCCCTTGCGGATGATGCGCTCGGCATCGAACTCGCGCACGCGCCCTGCCGCGATGTCCGCCAGCCCCTCTTGGACCTGTGCACGCAGTTCCCCTAACTCCTGCTCCTGCTCCTGCAAGGCCCGTTTGTGCCGCCAGTCGCCCAGGGCCTCGCGGATAATCTCGCTGCTGGAAGCGTACTCGCCGGTCTGCACGGCACCGCGCACGGCCTGGGCCATCTCGGCGGTGAGTGTGATGGTGATGCGTTCGATGGTGCTCATGAGTAGGAGAATATCATACTGGCGGTGTTGCGAGGAGCTCGGTCTGCGGCTGTTCGTTGTGGTGCCAGAGGCCCTGGACGACCGGTGCTGAGTGTCCCACGGCCCGGCCGGCGTAGTCTCGTGACGCCTTGGCCCCGACGCGCCTTGAACTATTGCAGCGTTCCTCCAGGAGTCTGGCGGGGAGTGCCATCAGAAATGCATTTCGTGGTACGTCCCCTATTTCCCGACATATCCAACGAAAATCAGTTGCGTCTGCACGCCGGAGGCCAGGCTGTTCCGCCGACGAGTTTCGTTAGACGGCTTGAGATTGCTGCAAGGCGCGGCACACCCCGTCAGGATCGTGGGCA